>ENA-ORXM01000665-ORXM01000665.1-marine-metagenome-genome-assembly--contig:-NODE-665-length-56607-cov-4.541659_pt1 | contig 56607 bp, 63 predicted proteins | sample MGYA00237867_ERZ511480 | MGnify/ENA primary metagenome ERZ511480 (study PRJEB26309, sample SAMN06266103) | marine metagenome | isolation source: Algal blade | place: United Kingdom:Sidmouth, United...
TAGTTTGATGACCTTATCATCCAGCGTTTTAAATTCTGTACCTGCTGGCAAATTTTTGACAAGGATCTTATTGCCTTTGATCTTGCTAAGATCGTAAGCGTGCAAAGGTTGTCCGGTCTCATGCAAGATAAAATTGGTTATGTCCACCACTGCGTTGATCGATTTAACCCCAATGGCTCTCAACCGCTTCTTCATCCAATCCGGCGCTTGCTTGTGCTCGAGGTTCTTGATCGTTATTCCAGAAAATCTTGGACAAGATTTGGTATTCTCTACGACCACTTCTATGGGTGCCTCCGATTTTAAACTTTCAAAGTTTGAAACATCCGGCCTAGAAACTTTGCCATTACCTATTTTATAATTGATCTTCAAAGCAGCAGCCAGATCACCCGCTACCCCAAGGTGTGAAGTTGCATCAGATCTATTCGGCGTCAGCCCAATATCAAAAACATAATCCTTTTCTACTTTAAAATAATCTTTAGCCAAGGTCCCCGTTGCAACTTCTTCAGGCAAAACCATGATTCCTTCATGACTTGCACCAAGCCCTAACTCATCCTCCGCACAGATCATGCCTTGCGACTCCTCTCCTCTTATCTTACCTTTCTTAATTTTCCATGCTTCTCCTTCCGGAGAATATAAGGTCGTACCAATAGTAGCGACCAATACCTTTTGACCTACCTTTATATTAGGTGCGCCACATACGATCTGCAATTGTGCTTCTCCGGCTACATCGACTTTAGATAAAGACAGTTTGTCTGCATTAGGATGCTTTGCACACTCCATCACATGCCCCACGACAACGCCTTCCAATCCGCCTTTTATGCTTTCGATCTCCTCCATCCCTTCGACTTCAAGTCCTATGTCCGTTAGGATCTCGCCAATTTCTTCTGGGGATTTATCTACATCGATATACTCCTTAAGCCAATTAAGGGAAATCTTCATTTCGTACCTCTTTTTGTTCTTTATAATTAAAAAAATAAAGGTATGAATTATTTAGAACATAATCTTTTGGCAATCCGATAAGCTGAAAATCTGATAAATACTAAAATTTTTGCCGAAGGCATCCCTTTGAGAAAATTTGAAATTACGGATTATCGGATTCGTTTCTGCTGGCCTGTTCCGGCTCCGTTTGTTTAATGTCCCTTGAAATGGTATGTATGAATCTTTAGGACTTAAAAATATGTTTCGGAATCTTTCCTTGACAAGTTTAGTATACATATCTTCAAAGGAAAAGTGATGGTTAATTAGCCTTTCCTGGCCGGACAGGTCGGCGAAAGCCAAATACTAAAACACTTAATTCACCAAATGAACTTCTTCTGCCTGATAGATCTCTTTGTTTGAACCGGAATTGTGAACAAAAGCAATCACAAAAACATTGTCTGCATTCCAGTCATTTGGAATAACCATAGAATAAGATGTCTCTTCCACGGTACCTGGTTGGCCATCTAAAGAAATTATTTCTCCACTGAAAGGAGTCAAGGCAGTTCTAAATACATGTCGATGATCATAATCGGGTACGTTGCCGTCAGGAGTAACTTGAAAATCAATGATGTGGTCTTCAATAAGATAAACCGTAAGCATAGTTTGGTCATCACCTAGTATGGTTTGCGGAATTATAAATTCTGTAGCAACATCTACTGTAGCAGTTCTAGTTGCAGAATCATAACCGGGAGTGATCTCTACTTTAGCTGCAGCTTCAATCATCAGCTCTTGATCAATATTGCCAGGCCAACTTTCTGCTCCTAACTGAAGGCCATAACCTCCGTCAAATCTTTTTCTACTTATAATGCCAGCTGGAAATCCTGCAGGCAGTCCCAAGAATTGAATTATATTTTCAGCGTCTTGAGTTCTAAAATCAAGTTGTGCATCTGCATCAGGAACGGCCCAATCTGTACAATGCAAAGAAATTGGGATTAGTCTATCTCCATGAATGCCTTTCAAAGATTTGATCAACTCTGAACCAGCTGGACAGTTGATGCATCTGTTGCCAGTAAATTCTTCGATGATGACTTTTCTTAAAACGATGCCCGGCGGTTCTGGGTTTGGTCCCATGTCCATTCCAATATCTGGTGGAATTTCTTCACAGGCAAACAAACTAAAAGCTAAAAGAAGGCTATAAAATATTCTTTTCATTTTAATAATTTTTAAAATGTTGAATTAACAGTAAATCTTGCACCACTAAAGGCAGGTTCTAATCGACAGATTCCTCCACTACAAACGACTCCTTCCACTTGTTTGATATAAGAAAGAGAAAATCTGTTTGTTTTGTGTGTATAAAATATATCAAATCTAGGGTAATGAATTTCTACTTCACTTCCATCTGATTGTGTTGGCGAAAGTTTTCCAGGATTAATATTGTACATATCAGAAATGGTAAACGTCCACTTAGGCGCAATACTAAATTCTGCCAATGCAAACAGCCAGTCACCAAAATCACTTTTGACAATTTTGCCACCACTTTCCGTTTCATTCATATGCATATATTGGGCTTCAATTCTAAGTGCTTTTTTTCGATCGAATTTATATAAAAATTCAGCATAAGGAGTGATTGTTTCTACTAGTGGAACATCAACTTTAAATTCAAAAACTTCTTGGTTATATTTTTGTAGTTGCACCCCAGCAATAACTTGCCATTCTCTTCTCTTTTTGAAAGTGGCTTCTGTGAATATCTCTTGATAGAGCAGGTCTCCTGTTAAATTTTCTATTCTAGAAAAGTTCCCATTCAATCCCAATCTTTTGTTGACCTTGTAACTGACATCAGCTTGATAAGCAAGCTCTCCAATAAATTGGGTAGCGGCATTATACCTTGAAAGCAATCTAAAAGTATTTACTCTCGTCAAAGGAGGCAAGAAATTGACCAGACCCATATTTAATTGTTCTTGTGGTCTGATCCTAAATTCAAAATTTTCAGTTCTCTTATATTCTAGCACCAATCCCAAACCTTTGTTGGCATAACCAAGACTAGTATAAATAACGGTACCAGTATCTTCTAAAAACCGGTCACCATTTTGGTTTCTGAAGGCGTCTTCCGTTTTGTAAGAGGCTTCAACATACCAATTAAACTTTCCCGCAGTTAGCGTATTATAAAAAGTACCTGCATAATTATTGTAGTTGGGTACAAACTTATTATCTACATTATAGGTTCTTATGGAAGAAACCAAGAGACTCATAGAATTATTATCCAGGGTTCTATTGACTATACCAACACCGGGTGCGAGGGTAATTTTTTTTGTATCTCCAAGGCTGATAAAACCTTCGATGCCTCCCCCTTTGATAACAGATTCATAGAGTTCAAATCTGTTTTTTTGTTTTCCGACAAATCCTTTTACCTGCCAATTTTCATTTAAATTGTAAGTGAGCCTCCCGCCAAATACGGCATTGTCAATGCCGAGGTAACGACCTTCATAAGCTCTGAAGATTATCCCTGAACCAATCTGGTCATAAATGTAGCCAATGGTGATCCCAAGCTTTTGAACATCTTTCGAAATATACCACCTTCCTACACCTTGACCATTAAAAGTAGATTGAGGATTTATTAGATTAGAATTATTGTAAAAATCAAATCTTCCTCCTAATTCGAAACCTTTATAATTGTACGTAAGCTGAAGCCAATTTTCTGCTCCAAATAATTGATGGTCGTATTGAGGCGTATTGGTAGCTCCAATGAGGGTATCTCTGATAAAAGCATTAGCGTTCAACTCTAGATTTCCAGATAATCTTGCTTCATCTTGAGCAAAACCTTTTTGCACGAGCAGCACAAATAATAGCAAGAAAAGACCAATTGATCGTTTTTCCATTTAATTTTGATTTCTTATTTTCAATTCCATAGTAAATGGATAAAGGTAAATATTATATCTTTAATTATGCCTCTTCATATCACCCTGAAAACGCAGTTAAAGATAAGTTAAATTAGCATCATTCCGATGAATCACATTTCAATTTCCTTTAAATTGACGTCACATGACAAGAAAAGATATTTTTAAAAATATTTATTCCGAACACAAATTCAAATTATTAAACTATAATCAAACATAATGAGATCATTAATTGCTTTTACATTAGTTCTTTTCACCATAAGTCTTTATGCTCAAAGCGAGATGCCTTCCATAGATGTAAAGACTTTAGATGGCCAAACTATAAATATTCAAGATTATGCTGAAAATGGCAAAATCACTATTATTAGCTTTTGGGCTACTTGGTGCTCCCCCTGCAAAAAGGAATTAGACGCCATAGCAGATATGTACGAAGATTGGCAAGAAGATTATGATGTTGAATTATTAGCTATAACTATTGATACTCAAAGAGCTCTGGCAAAAGTGCCTGGTATGGTAGAATCTAAAGGATGGGAGTATACAATCTTATCTGATTCAAATCAGAAATTGCAACAAGCACTTAACTTTCAAACAGTACCTCAGACCTTTGTATTAGATGCTACGGGTGCTATTTCTTATTCTCATTCAGGTTACTTACCTGGTGATGAATATGAACTTGAGGATGTCATAAAGGAGTTGGCTGAAAAGTAATAACAGCTCAATACTTATAAAAAAGAGGAGCCGAAATGAAATTCATTTCGGCTCTTTTTTTATGTTTCTTTTGGACTTAACTCAAGAAGTACAATAAGTAAAGAACAAAAGACTATATAAAAATACATTGACCTATAAGCCGGATTCTGTATTCCTGCAAGCAGGAATCTCTATCATTTATCTAGCCTTGACATCACTGTCAAGATCCATCTGCCTACCCCTCCCGACTCTTGAAAACAAGAACTGAGCAAGCAACTCAGCCTCCGAAGAGATCGAAATGTACATGGCATTTCAACCCACAAGGTTTATCCACCAATATGGTTACCCAAATTGATCGTGCGCTCTTACCGCACGTTTTCACCTTTACCCTTGCAATAAAGCAAGAGAAGTATAGCTTTCTGTGACACTGTCTGTCTCTAGAGATTTTGGCCTCAAGAGCCCATTTGTTAAATGGTGTGGTGCTTTGCGTTGTCCGGACTTTCCTCGTATATGTTAAATATCCGCGATAGAGCGGTCAATGTGATACAAAGATGATAAAAATCGTTGATTTTAAGCAAACTGATAAACAACCTTCTTGAAGTCCTTGCGTTCAAAAATGGTTGTATTATTGTATTATAAAGTTAAAATAGCTTTTTCTAAGTCTAATTATTAATTGAAACTCTGACGAAAATATCATCTATTTTAATAGATAGCGTGGTACAATCGTTTAAAATAGCATGACAAGAAAGCAGATTACATATTCGATTCTTTCTTTGGTATTCTTTACCATCGCTTTTGTTTACAACAACAATCAGGCAGATAGCGACAGACTGGATATATACGCCAAAAAAATAGGAACTAGTCTCTCTTCTATAGATATAGAAATCGATCTGCTTCTCAAAGATCCTGATTTTATTAAAAGAAGAATATCTAGCAAAGAATACCAGGCAAATTCTAATCTAAATGTAGATGAGCGGGACCTAGAAAAGTTGCTCGGCCTGACCAATGCTGCCTACACACTTGTTTTCAAAAAAGAGGGCAAATTTTTATTTTGGACAAACAACAAAACCCCTTACGAGCATTTTAATTTCAACAATCATAACACCAATAGACCAGTATTGAATTTTCTGGACAATGGCTACTATATTATTGAACAGAAGCCATCGTTAAAAGGATTGGAGGATATAGAAGTTTGGAGTTTTATCCCATTAAAATATGCTTATAAACTAAACAGTGAACATCTCGTTAATGGATTCAACAGCACTTCTTTTATTCCACTCAATGCAGAATTAGATCTTTCTGCAGGAAATATACCTATCAATTATCGCAATGAACCGATAGCGCACCTGGTTGCAAAAAATGAATTAGTAGATCGTAAAAGCACAAAGACCTTAGCCCTAATTGTGCTTCTGGCATTTATATTTTTGGGTATGTTTATCAACAAAACCTGTGTGGGCCTTGCAGAAAAATATAATCTAGGTGTTGGCGCAGGGGCATTGATCATATTGATCTTAGGTTTAAAAACACTGAATTCAATTTTCGGTTTTACAGATAAGTTTGAACAGTTGTCTCTGTTCAATAAAGATTTTGTCAATTTTACTTTAAGTAGTTCTTTGGGAGATTTTTTAATCAATGTTGTTTTGATGCTTTGGATCATTTTATTTTTTCATCGAAATATTGATCAATACAGATTTTCACATCTTTCAAAACCATTAAAACATGTTTTAGGTTTTTTGAATGTTAGTGTCATATGTATGAGTATCGTCAACATCGCAAATGTCAGCAGAGGCTTGATCCTTGACTCCAACATTCAATTTGATTTTGACAATATATTAAATTTAAACCACGAAGCATTCCTTGCAATCTTTGGAGTGATACTTCTTAGTTTTGGTCTGTTTTTATTTAGCCATTTGCTGATGCTAATGATCATGCGAATGGAGATCCCTAGAATAAATAGACAGGTGATCTATTTTGTTGCGACCTTGCTTACTATTCCATCATTAAGTTTATTCAATTTAGATCTTGACGTCATCAGATTTTCTTTATTTATAATATTCTATCTGGTTCTTTTTGACATCTTCGTTCACAATAGATTAAACAATTTAGCATGGCTTGTAATATGGATTGTTATAATGTCCATATTTTCCTCTACGATGATCTACAAGTTTAATTCTGATAAAGACATAGCCATTAGAAAAGCCTATGCTTTGGCACTTTCTGATGAAAAAGATGAAACCGCAGAGGAACAGATCAACGCTTTAAAAGACAAATTAAATTTTCATTTCAATAACATTGCCTATCAAAGTTTGTCAGAGAAATTAACCTTGGCAGACAATCTTACTTATGACTTCTTTACTGATAATACTTATTTATATAATAATTACACTTACAACTTAGAGCCTGTTTTGAAAACAGAAGACATTCCTTTTTACACTTCTAATAACAAAGGTTCTTATAACTATCATTTTAGTTGTGCTAAAAAATTGAATGCAGACAGCTTAATCCAAGTAAATATAATCAGGGCAGAAAGAGAACAATCAAAGGTATATACAGAATTAATGCAGTCCCTCCCTTTTAAAGGTTTAGACAAACTAGATCAATATGATTATGCGATCTATAAAAACTTTAAAAATGAATACCGAACCGCTATGTACTATGGCGAAGCTTTAAATCAAGAGTCTGTATCTGGTAAGAAAGGTTCTTATGAAGTGAAGAATGAGGACATGCATTCTGAGGTAATTTATTATGGAGAGGATGGCAATTGTGTTTTTATTTCTAAAAAAACGGACGGTTGGATCAAGCCGATCTCTCTATTCTCTTATTTATTTGGATTACTAATAATTTTGATATTATGTATCGGATTTTTAAATATTTTGACTTCATTCATACCTAAGAGTTTGAGTTTTTCCGTGATTAGAAAACCTTCTTTAAAAAACAGAATTCAGTTGTCTGTAATTTCTATCATTATAGTTTCTTTTATTATCATTGGTTTGGTAACGGTATTATTTTTCCAAAATTCTCATGTTCAATATCATGAGGACAGGCTTCAAAGAAAAACAAAAGCCGTAATAAGAGACATCAATCATGAATTGAATCTTCATTTAAAACAGGATAGTAGTTTGCTGGCGGACAATAAATTATTGGAACGATTGGATCTGAAGGCCATATCAAACATTCATCGCTTAGATATAAATTTATTTCAAAAAGACGGGAGCTTGATCAAAACATCTGAAAATGATTTCTTCACGAGAGGAATCATTTCAAGTCAAATGAGTCCTTCTGCGTTTATGGCGCTTCATCAAATGGGTCAGGATGAATTTGTTTTGGAAAGTGAAAAACTGGGTGTTTTGCCATACAAGACAGCATTTATTCCATTGAGTTATAATAAGGAGACCTTGGCTTATATGGGTTTGCCTTACTATTCAGAAAACAGTAGAACGCGTTCAGATGCAACGACTTTCATGGGTACGCTTCTGAATGTGTACGTCTTCTTGTTGTTGATTGCCGGTGTGATCGCCATTGTCATGGCAAATTCTATCACTAAGCCAATTTCTGTCATTGGTCAAAAGTTGAATCAATTTAGACTAGGAGGCAAAAATGAGCCTTTGGAATGGAAGTCCAAAGATGAGTTGGGTGCGCTGATCAAGGAGTACAATAAGATGGTGGCCAAAATAGGGGAATCTGCCGAGCTGTTGGCTCAATCTGAGAGAGAAGGTGCCTGGAGGGAAATGGCAAAACAAGTTGCACATGAGATCAAGAATCCTTTGACCCCAATGAAGCTTAGTATTCAGTATTTAATGCACGCTGTAAAAGGTGGCGCAGACAATGTCGAAGAATTGATGCAGCGTGTATCAAACACTCTGATTCAACAAATAGATAACCTGGCTCAGATTGCGGATGAGTTTTCAAACTTCGCAAAAATGCCTAGGGCGGAAAATCAAAAGCTGCCGATAAATAATCTGGTTACTTCTGTTTTTGATTTATTCAGCGAGGTAGAAGATGTAGATTTAACGCTGACAAAACCCGATCATGACCTCTGGGTCTATGCCGATAAAAATCATTTGGTTTCTGTTTTTAATAACATCATTAAAAATGCCATCCAGGCAATCCCAGAAGAAAGAGAAGGATTTATTCATGTTAAACTATATGAGGAAGATGGATTGGCAACAGTTAGAATTTCTGACAATGGATCTGGAATTACAGATGAGATGAAGGAAAAAGTGTTTGTCCCTAATTTTACCACAAAATCTTCCGGTACTGGTCTAGGACTGGCCATCTCTAAAAACATCATAGAGTCCGTTAATGGTAGAATACGTTTTGAAACGGAAGTTGGCAAAGGAACAGATTTTTATGTCACGCTTCCAATCATAGATGTCAAAAAGCCTGAGATGGCTGAGGTGTAAGGTGTTTTTTTCAATAACAAGCACCATAGCCAATGCTTACGCCATAGCTACAGCAGGCAAGCATGCTCTGGTGCTTGTTATTAAACCGCTCTGTTAAATTTTCACAACAATTGAATTCAACAATATCCTAAAAAAACTGTTAGTTTTGCTGCTACATTATAGCAGGATTATATTCTATGGCTTCATCAGATCAGGTTTTAACAAATCAATTCAAATTTACCGAATCAAGATCAATTGTAATCTTAAGTATATTATATGTTGTAGGTATCTGCGGCATTAAAATTCCAATCCATCCAGATTTCATATTATTGACACCAATAAATTTATTGGTCAGCGCTGCGATCGTTAGCTATTTTGACAAAAATAAAACCCAAGATTTTTTAACTCTATTTACCATCGTATTTTTAACGGGCTATTTGGTTGAAGTTATAGGTGTTAAAACAGGTGTAATATTTGGGAGTTATGCTTATGGTCCAGTTTTAGGTCCAAAGTTATTTGAAACCCCACTGTCTATGGGAATCAATTGGTTTATACTAATATATGGCGCTGGTAATCTGATGAATCAATTGAGTCCGCAGTGGCCGATAGCCCTAAAGGCGTGCATTGGAGCATTTACGATGATCGTACTAGATTTCTTGATTGAGCCGGTTGCTATACATTATAATTTTTGGAGGTGGGAAAATGATGTGATACCCGTTCAAAATTATATAGCTTGGTGGATCATTTCCGTTGCTCTATTGATGGTCTTTTTCAAGATTTTAGGCAAAAATACTAACAAAGTCGCCATAGCCTTGTTAGTATTACAGTTAATTTTCTTCGGAATTCTAAATATCTGATTAAATTTATCGTATGAATGGCTTATTCTATGTATTAATTACTTTGTTGGCGGTCGCAGCAATGGAATTTGTTGCCTGGTTTGCGCATAAATACATTATGCATGGGTTTTTATGGGTTTGGCATGAAGATCACCACAAACCACATCATGAAAAAGATGGCTTTTTTGAGAAGAATGATTTATTTTTCTTGGTATTTGCCATTCCTTCTGCTTCTTCTTATATCTGTGGATTTACCTTTCCGGAATATTTTTGGTTGGTTTTTATTGGAATAGGTATCTCTATATATGGTGTCATCTATTTTTTGATCCATGATGTTTATATCCATCGCAGATTTAAATGGTTTAAGCAATTAGACTCAAAATATTCTCGTGGTATCTTGAGAGCACATGGTGCGCATCATGCGGTACAGACGAAGGAAGATTGCGAATCTTTTGGATTGTTGGTAGTCGCAAAGAAGTATTTCCAAAAAAATCAAAGAAAGGTAAGCAGTTAAATTATATTTAGTTTTAGAACTAGAACCTTTCTCGAAAAATAATTCACTTGGCTTTATTCTCCAGCATTAGTAAAAGTAAACAGAAAGCAGGTCTTCTTGAAGACTATGTTAATATGGATGACTTTTTGGATGACTTAATACCGGAGATAAAACATTGGTCTGAGGATCTGCATGAGACGGAATACTACACAGGTGATTTTCCATGGATGGAGATAAAAGATGAGGAGACCAATGGAGAATCGATCTTACATTTTTTCAAAGAAGAAGACGAGTACTTATATTCTATAAATGGAACTTTGGCTACAGGAGTTTGGAAGAGTCTAGAATCCAATAAACTTATCTTAGAGCGACACATCGGGGAGGTAAGTCAAAAAGAATTATTTGACTTAGAATTTATGAATGGAGAATTTTTAATTCTTCAGAAACCTGGAGACCAACGCGTTTTTGGTAAGAGTCGCTACCTTGTACTTGGCAAAGAGGCAGTCGTTAAAAATATGGATTGGCGGGAAGCCATGGCTCATTTGGCCCACCATCATACCAAGGGAATTTCATCTATGTTTATTTTTGCATTCCTTTTTGCGATTGTATTAATTTTGTATTTTTCTTGGAGATAAAAAGGGTCGTGATTCGTTGATCCCTTCGACTCGTGCCTCGCTCCCGGCAGGCTGTTTTTCGTTTTTCGTTCATCGCGGTTATTGGTGATTTTTTTGATTATTGGCTAAAAGATAGACATGAAAAATGTACCTATTCTCTTGTTAGTTTTAATTTTTTTTTCTGGTTGTCGAACGGCTAAGCAGTACAATGAGATGATTGATTTTTATGCTGATGCGAAAGAGATATCATACTCAGAAAATGGTAATATCAGAATAAAATCGCCTTATCAATCTTCAAAAATAAACAAGGTCGCAAAGACAAAAACACTATTTCTGCCATTGGTGGTTTATTACCTATTGCAGGAAAATTATGATATAGAATTAAATGGAAAATATAAACATGAGCTTATCTGTGAAGGAATACATCAAGCAGCAAGCAAACCAGAAGTTGAATTATTTCTAAAAAATAAATTTATACAAATTGAATTGACCAGTATCCCTGGAAAGTTTGAATATTATAATCAAGGAGGATTCATTTATGCCGGCTTTTTTATAATTGATATTAATGAAAACCAAATGAGTCCTTATGAAAACATATTAAAAGCAAGTTATATAGCAGAAGAAAATAAAGAACAATTTTTATCAAGTGAGATCACAGTTGATTGTCTCTTTACAAAAATTATAATTCCAAAAATGACTACAAATGAATTTACTTATATTTTCAACAATCAATATAAACGAAAATTAAACACCGCGGGCGGAAAGCTTTTATTTGAAATATTGGCTGAAATGGGATATAAAAAAGAGTGACAAACACTTTAAAATCTGGGCAAGTCATCTTTGGTCAAGATCTTAAAATCAGGACTTTTAGGAAGATTTTCTAAAATGCTTAATAGCTCTTGAGGAGCAAGGCACAACTTTCTATTTTTTAAATCTATCCAACAAAAGGTACAGATGTTATAAACTGCTAACTCCTTTTGTGCATTTAAAAGTCCGTGACCAAACTTTAAGAACCGTTTGTCAGCAGTGATACCTCTTAGTTGCATTTCCACATGAATTTTTTCATCAGGCTTAATTTCCCTAAGATAAAATAGCTCCTCATGCACGATGGCAGGTCCAATAAATAGCTCGGCTAATTTATCTTGCGTAAAACCATGCTCTCTAAGAAAAGCTAATCGAGTTTCTATGCAAAGCTTGCTATAAGTTACAGATGTCACGTGCCTGTTTGCATCTACATCAGACCATCTGATATCAAAGGATTTGTTGTAACTATTACTCATATAAAAGTTATAATTTTTACATAATATTAATCAATTGAAAACAAAACATCAACTTGATTTGAAATATTACTTATCTTTCATCTAAATTCAATTCATGAAAGCGATAATTCCAGTAGCGGGTGCAGGTACAAGATTAAGACCGTTGACCTATACACAGCCTAAGTCTTTGATCCCTGTGGCAGGAAAACCTATTATTGACTTAATAGTAGATCAGCTAAGAGGTGCTGGTGTGGATGAGTTTGTCTTCATAATAGGATATTTGGGAGAGAAGATCAAAGATCATATTAAAAGTAGGTATCCAAAATTAAAAAAGGAATTTGTCACTCAAAAGGAACGTCTAGGACTAGGCCATGCGATATGGGTTGCTAAAGAACACATCATACAATCTAAAGAGATTATTATATTCTTAGGAGACACAATCATCGATTTTGACATTCAAAAATTTGTTGCTAGTGAGACCTCTGTATTCTGTGTGAAAACTGTAAAAGATCCTGGTAATTTTGGTGTTGTAGAAATTGGAGATGATGGTCTTGTAACCAAAGTTGTCGAAAAGCCGAAAATACCGAAGACCAATATGGCAATGGTTGGTGTTTATAAAATCAAAGAAGTCAAACAGCTTTTTGATGCCATTGGAAAAAACATCGAAAACAACAACAGGACGCACAATGAATTTCAATTGACCGATGGCTTAATGGATCTCATCCTTGAAGGGCATAAGATCTCAACCATGCAGGTCAACAATTGGTTTGATTGCGGTAAAAAAGAAATTCTCTTAGAAACAAATTCTAAATTATTGGATGAAGAAGGATTTGCTTCTGCAAATCTCCCTGCTTTTGACAATACCATTATTATAGATCCGGTTGCCATCGGCAAGAATTGCAAAATCAAAAATTCAATCATCGGACCTCATGTAACCATTGGAGACAATGTTGACATAAGCTACTCAATTGTAAAAGATTCCATCATTGGTAATTTCTCTTTGATCGATGAGGTGATCTTAACAAAATCAATTGTAGGAAATGATGCCGCAATAAAAGGACTGAGTCAAAGTCTAAACATTGGAGATAATACAGAAATTGATTTTTCGAGATAATATTTTATGAGCTTTTTATTCTGCTAAATAAAAAAGGATGTATATGTGAATTTTCATTCCATTTAATGCATCTCCCTAGAACTAAATATTTAATAAATTAAGTAGTGATATTCTAAAATAGAAATGGTATAAGGATTGGATTGTTACTTGAGGATAGGTCTACTTAATATAATAACAAAGGCGATACTACTTAGTAGTATCGCCTTTAAATTATGATTAGTTAAGTAAAATTATTACTTAATTACTTGTAATGTTTTTGTGATCAACTTATCATCAACAGTAATGTGAAGGAAGTAATTTCCGGCATTTAATTCTGTCGTATTGAATGGTAAAATCATATCTCCAGATAAAGAACCATAATTTTTTCTGACCATTGTTTGTCCCATAGTATTGAATACTGTAAGGGTTACATCAGAAGGTTGAGCAAGGTCCAATCTAATGTTTGTAAGATCATTTGCTGGATTAGGATAAACCTTAGCCAAGTCATGATCGAATTCTACAGCGTTTGTGCTTGTAACAGTAGCTTCAACAAGTCCTACGGAAGAAGCATTTATTATTTGACCATTGGGAGCGATAAGCATAACAATGATATGCATATTTTCAACATTGTATTCTTGAGGAACTACATAGCTATTAAAATTAAAATAAGCCTGACCTCCAACTTCTAAATTTTCCAAACCTGGATCAGCAACACCACCATACCCTGCTAATAGTGCTCTACCTACATGATCATAAACCATTTGAGCAGCAGGTACAGGATTAGGTAGGAATTCGTATCCTCCCATTGGTCCATTTGCACCACCAGAATAAGCATTAACTTGGTCATAACCAGATGCAGTACCAGTAACTCCATCTTCAGTCAAAACACCAACCCATCTGAAACCAGTAGTTGTTGGAATATTCATATCAACATAACCTGTAACATCGATGGTTCTTGTTGCATCATCCCAATCTGCTCCGATACCGATAATCGCATCTGGATTAGTTGTCACTTTCGCTATCGTTGGACTTTCAATTTCACTAGGATCCATTAAAGTTGTTCTATCTGATAGAACAGAAGGAAAACCTTGAAAGCCAGCAGTACTGGTAAGACCGGTATCATATGCTGCTAGTGCCATTGGGTCAGCATTGTGAACAGCAATACCTACAAAGTTTTCGCCAAAGCAAGTAGCCATTCTATCTAACCAAACCGCACCTCTTGGACACCATGTACACCATGTTCCAGTAGCTTCTTCAATAACGATTGCTTGACGATCTACTACAGGTACTGCAATCACTTCAATTGTTTCTTCATCATTTTCAGCAACTTCATCTGACATACCATTTGGATTGCTAACTGTGAAAGTTATTACGGAAGTACCACTTTCATCTAATTCCATAGAGGAATTTAAATCGAAATCGTAAAAGTCTCTGAATACAACATCAATTCCTTCAATCGTTTCTGTACCAGAATTAACGCCATCTGACCAATTTACGTCAAAAGAATTTAAGTTAGTTAAACCTAGTGATTGGATACGTCCTGACAAGAAAACATCTGTTCCAACGGCAGCTGCGCCACATGAAGAAGTTACAGAAACCATACTTATATCGTTTTGGATTGTATAATCTTCGACAGTTATGTTATCAATACAAGCACCATAGTTCCACACACCACCATCATCATATTCAAAAGCCAACCAAATGTCACGTCCAATGAATAGGTCAAGTCTAACAGCTTGTCTAGCCCAGCTTGATGCCGCTACATCCAACAATTCAAAATAATTTTCTCCTTCATAGGAGAAATAAACTTTAAGCGTTTCATCAGCATTGAAATCTCCGTTTACAAAAAATGCATCGAAAGAAAGAAAAGGATTTTCTGCTGAAGAAAGGTCAATAGGTCCAAATGAAGCTCTTGATCCAGCAACAGGAGGAGCGTTCTCGCCAAGAGCATCATCATTGATACCAATGAAATTTGTTTCATTCTCGCCAGGATTAAAATATTCAGAAGCAAGACCAGCTGCTGTTCCTTGGTACCACTCTGTATCCATAGTAAGTTGGTTGCCTGCTTCAAAATCTTCAGAGAAGTATGATTGCGCATTCAATCCTAATACTACAGAAAACAAAACTAGAAGAGTAAAAAATTTTTTCATAAATCTGATATTAGTTTAGTTAATTAAGATAATCTAAATTTCAACAACGCAGTTAGCTGTTAAAGATGTTGCTAATATAATCTAAAATGCTTAAATAATGGACTTTTCTCACCCAAATTCACATTCTTAGATCCTATCTGACATAAATGGAATTAATTGAAAATAATTTAAAAAGATGGTGGTAATTTTTTACGCATCTTTGGATAAATATAGTGTCATTTCAGACAGAAGGACTGTAGAATCGGCACAATTTTAAGATGTTAACAAAATACTTAGGCAGGATATTCTACATAATTTCTAGGGGTCTCGAATAGACGAATGGTAACTTCTAAATCGTCTGAGAGTTTTTCCGACATTATCTTCCAAATAACATAGCAAATATTCTCTGCAGTTGGATTTAAATTCCTAAATTCTTCAGTATCAAGGTTTAGATTTCGGTGATCAAATCTATCTTCAATTTCTTTCTCAATAAGGTCTTTTAAAAATTTGAGATCTATCAACATGCCTGTAATAGGATCAACATCTCCTGTTACTTTTACTTCCAATTCATAGTTATGACCATGAAAATTGGCACTGTTGCAAAGGCCAAATGTTTCTTTATTTTTTTCATCAGACCATGAATCTACGTGTAAACGGTGTGCAGCATTAAAATGAGCTCTTCTAAATATGGAAATACGCATGAATTGTCGTTTTTTATTGAATAAAAGGCTATTTACCTAATGAAAGTAAAACCTATTTAATTAGCAGCTAAAATATACTAACTAATCAAGAATATAAACGTTGTAAACTAAAAAGGGTTTTAAATTATTGAGAAGCTAACAAATAGAATATGCTTTGATCATTAATGAAATTCTTTGGAGATAAATATGTAAATTTGAAAAAAAGTCTAAATGACTTCGATATATGATTGTAAGGTAGAAGGAATTGATGGAAAACAGATAGATTTTGCTAGTTTCAGAGGTAAAAAAATGTTATTAGTAAATGTTGCTTCTGAGTGTGGTTTTACTACACAATACCAGCAATTGGTGGAGCTTTTTAATGCCAATAAGGATAATTTAATCATAGTTGGTTTCCCTACAAATGAATTTGGAAATCAAGAGCCGAAAAAGAATGAAGAGATAGCAGCATTTTGTCAATTGAACTATAAAGTTGAATTTCCAATGGCTGCAAAAATGAAATTAAAATCAAATCCTGTATACAACTGGCTAAGAAGTGAAAGAAATGCTGCGTCTATTGACACAGAAGTTAAATGGAATTTTCACAAATTCCTCATAAATGAAAACGGAGCGATAGAAGCTTCATATCCATCAGCCATTACACCTTTAGATGATCCCATATTAGATTGGGTAAGTTCTTAGATCATGTCTCTTTGTCATTGGGTAAAGCTTTGCCTTAATGTTAAATAGAAACTTTAATACCATTCCTATTGATAAAAAAATTCAGAAGATCCTTTCTTCTGATCGGATTCCCCATGCGATATTATTGAGTGGGTCCAAAGGCATTGGAAAGTTATTGAATGCTTTAAAAATATCAAATGCGTTAGTCTGTAAGAATCGCCAGGACGGATTAGCTTGTTCAAATTGCAGCTCTTGCCGAAAAGCAGTCAAACTCATTCATCCAGATATCCACTATACTTTTCCGACCGTCGGCAAAGATGCACAAAGTGATTCATTTCTTAATGAATGGCGTGGCATGATCCAAACAAATCCATTTAGTTCTCTTTCAGATTGGATCGCGACCATTGATGCGGAGAAAAAAAAACAAGGTAACATCAATAAAGCTGAGTGTAAAAATATTATTAAGAAAATAAACCTTAAAGCCTTTGAGGGGGGTAATAAAGTATCCATCATTTGGCTTCCCGAGTTTTTAGGCAAAGAAGGCAATAGGTTGCTAAAGCTGATTGAAGAGCCCCCAGAAAACAGCTACTTTATTTTTGTTTGTGATGATACAGATAAACTTCTAGGCACCATAATTTCAAGGTGTCAGATCATTGGATTGACAAGATTTTCGGAGGAAGATACCGAGCAGATCTTGTTGAAACATTTTGATGCCAAAGAAACTGAAGTCAAAACTATAGTAGCTATTTCAGATGGAAATTTAAATCATGCTATTAAAATGATTTCTTCTGGAGTTGATGGAAATTTTGAGAGACTCACAAGTTTCTTGAGAACCTCTTATGCTGGTAATCAATACCCTATTTTTGAATTTTGCGATGAGCTTTCGAATTTATCAAAGCAAGAAATAACATCATTTTTAGAGTATTTTGCTCATTTTTTAAGAGAATGCCTGAGAATGAATTATCTCCCCCAAGAAAATATTAAGTTACAAACTAAGGAACGTGAATTTGCGAATAAATTCTCTACTTTCTTGAGTCCTGAGATAATTGAACTTATGTTAAAAAGAATTAGTGAAAACACATACTATATAGAAAGGTATGCAAATATCAAACTCTTAATGATCACGTTAAGTATAGAGTTGAGTAAAACATTTAAAAAAAATATGGCTGTAGCTTAATAAGCTGTGTCTGTTATTATAAACCATTATAAATTTTTAGAAAATGGGTTGTGCAAGTTGTTCAAGTGGAAAAGACGGTGTCCCAAATGGCTGTCAAAGTAAAGGATCTTGTCTTACAGGAGGATGTAATAAAAGAAACACCTTTGATTGGTTAGCCAAGTTGGATATACCTGATTATGACAATTATGAATATGTTGAAGTTAGTTTTCATAAAGGTGTCAGAAAAGGTTTCTATAAAAACAATAAATCTACCAGAACAATAACAGGAGACATAGTTATAGTAGAGTCAGATGTTGGCTATGATGTTGGAAGCATCTCCTTATCCGGAGAGTTGGTACGGTTGCAAATGAAAAAGAAAAAGGTCAACGATTCTAATGTATTAAAATCAGTAATCAGGGTCGCCAATCATAGAGACCTAGAAAAGATGACTGAGGCAAAGGCGATGGAAAAGCGATCAATGATTCAGGCAAGAAAGATCGCTAAAGATCTGGCTTTAGAAATGAAGATCGGAGATATTGAATTTCAAGCGGATAAGAGAAAAGCTACTTTTTATTATACCGCTGAGGGCAGGGTAGATTTTAGAGAATTGATCAGACATTTTGCCAAAGAGTTTAAAGTAAAAATTGAAATGCGTCAAATAGGTGCAAGACAAGAATCTGCTAGAATTGGTGGAATCGGGTCTTGTGGTAGAGAGCTTTGCTGCTCTACTTGGTTGACTGATTTTAAAACGGTTTCAACAACTGCAGCAAGATATCAAAACTTGGCTATCAATCAAGCTAAATTATCAGGTCAGTGTGGTAGATTGAAGTGTTGCTTGAATTATGAGCTGGACACTTATATGGAAGCTTTAGAGGCATTTCCTGAAAAGGCAGATATCTTAGAAACAGAAGCTGGAAGAGCTAGATTAGTGAAGACGGATATTTTTAAAGGGTTGATGTTTTATGCTTATCTAACTGAAAACGGAAGAGGGCAATTTCACCCTTTAAAGATCGATAGAGTAAAAGAGATCTTAGCCTTAAATCGAGAAAAGAAAAAGCCAACAGAGTTGAATGAACGAAAGTATGAAACGATCGAAAAAGTCATGGATTATGAATCCGTAAATGACGTAATCGATCTTCCTATAGAGAAAAGAAAAAAGAAAAAGAGAAGGCCAAATAAAAACAGAAACAAAAATAAAAACAGAGGTCCTAATCCAAATTCAAATAAACCAAAATCTGATACATCTAAAACAGGAAAAGGCAGAACAAAAAAGGACTATAAAGGACCTCCAACGAAAGAGAATAAATCTGGCAATCAAAATCAAACAGGGAATAAACCATTTCCAAAGAAAAAGAAAAAGAGGCCTTTCAATAAAAACAGAAAACCCGGAGGAAATAAGAAACCAGGGACGGATACTAAACCAGAGAAAAAAGATTAAAATAACACCCTTAAAAAATAGGCTTAAATATTATGGATATGCAGTATGATGTAACAATTATAGGATCAGGGCCAGGAGGATATGTAGCGGCGATCCGGTGTGCACAACTTGGAATGAAAACAGCAATAATTGAAAAGTATGACACTTTGGGTGGTACCTGTTTAAATGTGGGATGCATACCTTCAAAAGCATTGTTGGATTCATCAGAACATTATCACAATGCAAAGGTAAAATTTGCTACACACGGTATCAATCTTAAAGATCTGAAAGTAGACATGAAGCAGATGATCAAGAGAAAATCTGATGTTGTTGCTCAAACTTGCAAAGGGATCGATTTTTTAATGAAAAAGAATAATATTGATGTTTATCATGGACATGGATCATTTATTTCTAAAAATGAGATATCCATAAAAAAGGAGTCGGCCCAAGAAGGACAGACCCAAACCACAAAAATCACCTCTGAAAAAGTAATTATTGCAACGGGTTCCAAACCAATTTGTCCCCCTGCTTTTAATTACGATAAAAAACGCGTTATAACATCTACGGAAGCTTTAAACATAACTAAGGTCCCGAAAAGTATGGTGGTCATTGGTGGTGGAGTGATCGGATTAGAATTGGGTTCTGTATTTGCAAGACTGGGGACTCAAATTGATGTGATAGAATACGCGGATAGGATCATTGCTGGTATGGATTCAGATTGCAGCAAAGAGTTGATGCGCGCTTTAAAGAAAATTGGTGTCAAGTTTCATTTGAAGCACGCCGTAACGACTGTAAGTGGAAACTCTAAAGGTGCGACTGTCAAATACAAAAAAAGGGATACGGAAGATGAGTTAGAGATCAAAGCTGACTATTGTTTGGTCGCAATAGGAAGAAGGGCTTATACAGATGGCTTAGATTTGGAAAATGTAGGTATCTCAACGGATGACAAAGGTAGAATCAATGTGAATGGTCATCTGGAAACGGAGATCCCTGGGATCTTTGCTATTGGAGATGTCATACAAGGAATGATGCTGGCTCATAAAGCGGAAGAAGAAGGGGTTTTGGTAGCAGAAGTTATAGCTGGACAAAAACCACATATTGACTACAACTTAATTCCGGGAGTAGTTTATACTTGGCCAGAAGTGGCTGCTGTTGGCCAAACGGAGGAGCAACTCAAAGAAGCAGGGATCAATTATAAATCAGGTAAATTTCCATTCAAAGCTTTGGGCAGGGCTCGAGCGAGTATGGATACTGAAGGTATGGTCAAGGTTTTGGCTGACGCCGAAACTGATGAGATCTTGGGCGTGCACATGGTAGGTCCTAGGACCGCCGATATGATTGCGGAAGCAGTTGCAATTATGGAGTTCAGAGGGTCAGCTGAAGACGTAGCCAGAATGAGTCATGCGCATCCTACTTATACGGAAGCGATGAAGGAGGCAGCTTTGGATGCGACTGGGAAGCGAGCCTTGCATTTTTGATTTAAATGTTAATTTTTGATAAAAATACTTCAAAAGCCGTTTTGCGCTTTTGAAGCATTTTTATCTAAAACATATCCTTAGCCTGACTTCATTTACTTTCCGTCTTGTAGTTGTCATATTTGACTCGCTAATTTGGTGAATTTAACTTGATTAGCTTCTCTTTTATCCCGCTTATTTATTAATTTTAGGATATTACAGATTATATCATTAATTTAATTAAAACAAACTTCTATGAGAAAATTTTCATACTCACTTTTATCACTTTTTATGGTCGCTGGCTTGTACGCTCAAGACGTCAGTTTTTCTGACGACTTCGAAGGATATACCGTAGGCGATCTCATCGCTGCAACTTCTGAGACATGGGAATCATGGGGTTCTCCAGGAGGAGGCGCCGATGACACAGCTGTTAGTGACGAGCAAGCTTTTAGCGGAGCTCTTTCCTTAAAATTGGAGGCTGCCGCTGATGGAGGAGGACCTACTGATATTGTACTTCCATTTGGAGCAAAATATGAATCTGGAGATTTTGCTTATGAACAAATGATGTACATAGCATCAGGAACAGGTGCATATTTTAATTTCCAAGGTGAAACTTTGATTGGTCAAGAATGGACTATGAGCAATTACTTTACTGTAGATGGTACTGCAACTTTTGCAAATTCAGAAAATGTAGCAGTTTTGCAGACTACTTTTCCTTTTGACACTTGGTTTCAAGTAAGAATTGAAGTTGATTTAACAAATAATCTATGGGAAGTATCTATGGATGGTACTTCATTAGGTACCTTTCAAAACGTAAATAATTCAGTAGCAAGTTGCAATCTTTACGCATTCAACCCTGAACAAGGAGCTTCATTGTTATATATTGATGATGTTAGCTTTGAATATACTGAAGCAGTACTTTTACCTATTGATGCAGCGGTGTCTCAACTAATTGCTAAGCCATCTGTGCTTACAGGTAGAGAAATTCCTGTATCATTTAGTTTAAAGAATCTTGGAACAGAGCCTATTGAATCATTTGATGCTACGCTAAACGATGGCACAAATTCTATTACTCAAAGTTTTGAAGGGGAATTTATGAATTCTTTAGAGTCAGAAACATTTGGTCTAACGGATGCTACCTATACTGCACTTGATGGAGCAAATGATATCATGGTTACTGTAAGTAACATCAATGGATTGACAGATGATAACATGGCTAACAATGTAGCTACAGGAACAGTTACAGGTTATACTCCTGCAGAAAACAGATCGGTATTAGTAGAAGAAGGAACTGGAACTTGGTGTACATGGTGCCCTAGAGGAGATGTCTTCATGAAGTATATGTATAGAGAATACGGAGACTTTTTCGTAGGTATCGCAGCTCATCAAGGAGACCCAATGGAGGTCTCTGGTTATATTTCTGCAACTGGTTTTACTGCTTTTCCAACTATGAAAATAGGAAGAGAAGAGCTGTTTGGATTTGGTGTCACTGATGATATTGAGAATAGATTTTTCCCTAGATTGGTAACTCCTGCTCCAGCTGTACTTGGTGCTTCAGCATCTTATGATGAAAATACAGGGAATGTTGTTATTACTACTTCTGCTGATTTTTCTGCTGGTGTTAGTGGTTATGCATTATCCGCAGTTATCATGGAAGATGATGTTACTGGCACAGGTGCTGGGTACAATCAAGTAAATGCTTATGCTGGTGGCAATAATGGTCCAATGGGTGGTTATGAATTATTGCCAAATCCTGTACCTGCTGCTCAAATGGTTTATGATCACGTTGCAAGAGTTATATTAGGTGGTGTAACTGGAGAGTCTGGTTCATTACCTGCTACTGTCTCTGCTGGAGAATCACATAGTTTTGATTTTAATGCTACAATTCTTCCTGCATGGGATTTTGATCAGATTGAAGTTGCTGTAATCTTAATGAAGCCAGATGGTACTTCTTCAAATGCTAAGATTTTCAAATTATCTGATATTCTAGAAACATCTAGTGTTAAGGATTCTTACAGAAATGAGCTTGCTAAAGTTTCTCCTAATCCATTTTCTTCAGTTACTAATGTTGAATTGAATTTAGAAGCTTCCAGCAATGTACACATGACTGTATTTAATGCAACTGGACAATTGGTTGCTGAAAGATCTTATGGTCAACTTTCTGGTACTCAATTACTTCCTTTTGATGGATCTGATTTGACTAGCGGAATGTACATTATGCATATTCAATTGGATGATACTTTGATTACAAAGAAAATTCAATTACAGAAATAAAATAAAATGCTATTGGCCGTTTGCTATTGGCTATTAGCTTTTGTTTAAATGGGAAAGCCCACTTTGAGAAATCAGAGTGGGCTTTTTTTGTGTATTTGGTTATGCGTTGATTTGTTTATTTGTTTTTTTATGTTTGTAGCCGACACATTTATTTTGTGCTTTTGGTTTCTTTTTATAAAGATTTTTGACCGCCGGAGGCGGTGAGGGTATTTTACGCGTGCCAGTGCAACTGGCAGCGAACAACAACAACAACAACAACAACAACAACAATTATGCGTTTATTTGTTCTAGGTGTGCAGTCTAGCTATATGTTTTTTTGGTATTCTTGATTTCTGTCAAGCTTTTCATCCCGCCGGAGGCGGTGAGGCGTATTCTACGCGTGCCAGCAAAGCTGGTAGCGAACACAGAGATTAGCAAAATAAAAAAGTCCACCTCTCTTTCGGGAAGTAGACTTTTTATGATTTCTTATATGCTTTAGGCTACTCCAGATTTTTCTAAGGCAGCGAGCATTGTTTCTCCAATTTGTGCAGGGGATTTAACAACGTGGATACCACATTCCGCCATGATGCGCATTTTGGCTTCGGCTGTGTCATCATCTCCTCCAACAATTGCGCCGGCATGGCCCATTGTTCTTCCTTTTGGGGCAGTTTGTCCAGCGATGAATCCAACAACAGGTTTTGTACCATGTTCTTTGATCCATCTAGAAGCATTTGCTTCCATACTACCTCCGATCTCACCGATCATAATGATACCATCCGTGTCAGGATCATTCATAAGAAGCTCTACGGCTTCTTTTGTAGTTGTCCCAACGATTGGGTCACCGCCGATTCCGATGCAAGTAGATTGACCAAGACCAGCTTTGGTTACTTGATCAACAGCTTCATAGGTCAATGTCCCAGATCTTGAGACGATACCTATTTTCCCCTCTCTATGGATAAAGCCAGGCATGATACCTACTTTTGCTTCGCCAGGTGTCATTACACCAGGACAATTAGGTCCTATCAGTCTAGTCCCAGGTCTGTCGTCAAGGTATGCTTTAACCTTTACCATATCCTGGACTGGAATACCTTCTGTAATACAGATAACAACTTTTAGCCCTGCGTCTGCAGCTTCCATAATTGCATCTGCGGCGAATCTAGGAGGTACAAAGATTATACTCGTATCTGCTCCAACTTTATTAACAGAATCCATGACGGTGTTAAAAACTGGTTTTCCTAGGTGTTCTTGGCCTCCTTTTCCTGGAGTTACACCACCGACAATATTAGTGCCGTACTCTATCATTTGTCCTGCATGGAAAGAACCTTCCTTACCCGTAAAACCTTGAACAATGATTTTCGATTTTTTATTAACTAAAACAGCCATTTTATTTTTTTATATCTATTACAAAAACATCTTCGTCATCCTTTTTCATGTAGTATTGTTCTCTAGCATATTTTTCCTTGTTGATCTTCAATTGGCCTAATTCAGTTTCTGCCTGATCTATCTTTATTTGCAGTTCCTTTTTTTCCTGATTCAGCCGATTGCGTTTTTCAGCTTTTCTTAGTTGTATGCCGATGTTATCTGCATCAAAAAAAATCATCCAAACTAAAAAAGCCATTAAGACAATAACGTAGCCATTTTTTATTGGCGCTAAAAAAGGTAAAAAGGTTTTGGAAAAATTGTATTTCATGCGATATAGTGTTTCAGTCTATAGTATAAAGATAAACTTACATATCGGACTTTTCCATTTTAAGTAAAAGTTTATCTTAAAATTGATTTTCCAGGAAAATAGGCCATATCGCCTAATTCATCCTCAATACGAATCAATTGATTGTACTTAGCGATCCTGTCTGATCTTGAAGCCGAGCCTGTTTTAATTTGGCCCGTATTCAGAGCAACAGCGAGGTCTGCGATCGTTGTATCCTCTGTTTCTCCAGATCGATGACTCATAACAGAAGTAAATGAGTTTCTAGTTGCTAAGTTTACCGCATTTATAGTTTCAGTAAGCGTTCCTATTTGATTTACCTTTATCAATATAGAGTTTGCGGCTTTTGTATCGATGCCCTTTTGAAGCCTTAAAGTGTTTGTCACGAATAAATCGTCTCCAACGATCTGCGTCCTATCTCCTATCTCGGTTACTAGTTTTGACCAACCTGACCAGTCGTCTTCGTGTAGGCCATCTTCCAAAGAAAGGATAGGATACTTTTTGACCCATGAAGCCCAATAGTCTACCATTTCCTCTGAGTTTAATTTTCTGCCATCAGATTGGGAAAAATGGTACACTTTATTTTTCTCATCATAAAATTCAGAAGCAGCTGCATCCATTGCAATGAAGACATCCTCCCCTGCTCTATATCCCGACTTTTCAATGGCTGTTAAAACTGTTTCGATGGCTTCTTCGTTGGATTTGATATTTGGTGCAAAGCCACCTTCATCTCCTACATTTGTAGAATAACCTTTTGACTTCAGCACAGATTTGAGGTTATGAAATATTTCAACACCCATTCTCAAAGACTCTGAGAATGTATCTGCACCAACAGGCATGACCATAAATTCTTGAAAGTCAATGCTATTATCAGCATGAGAACCTCCGTTAAGAATATTCATCATTGGGACTGGCAAAGTAACCGCGTTGACGCCACCAACGTAGCGGTACAATGGAATACTCAAATCGTCTGCAGCTGCTTTAGCTAATGCCATAGATACACCCAGGATTGCATTAGCGCCTAGCCTTGACTTATTGCTTGTACCATCTGCATCGATCATAAGTTGATCCAACATCACTTGGTCATAAACAGGAAGACCAAGTAATTCTTCAGCGATCTCTTCCATTACGTTTAGGCAGGCTTTTATGACGCCCTTTCCAAGGTATCTTGACTTATCTCCGTCTCGTAGTTCAACTGCCTCATATTTCCCAGTTGAAGCACCAGATGGAACTGCAGCTCTTCCAAATGCACCAGATTCTGTAAGGACTTCAACTTCTACAGTTGGATTTCCTCGAGAATCTAAAATCTCTTTTGCCGAAATGTCTATGATCAAGCTCATATATAATTTTAATTTGATACTAATGCAGACTGCATTAATGTTTTAAATTCACTAAATAAATACCTAGAATCATGTGGTCCTGGAGATGCTTCAGGATGATACTGAACAGAAAATGCTTTTTTGTTTATAACTTTTATTCCCTCAATGGTGTCATCATTAAGGTTAATATGTGTGATCTCTACTTTATCACTGTTAGCTTTTATTGTTTCTGCGCTAACTCCAAAACCGTGATTTTGACTTGTGATCTCGGAATTCCCTGTTCGAAGATTTATGACTGGATGATTAAGTCCTCTGTGTCCATTTTTCATTTTATAGGTATCGATACCTACAGATAAAGAAAGAATTTGGTGTCCAAGACAAATCCCGAAAAGCGGTTTATCAGCTTGCAATACTTTTTTTGCGAAATCAACTGCATAGTCCATACTTGATGGGTCTCCAGGGCCATTGGATAAGAAAACCCCATCTGGTCCCCACTTTTCAACTTCTTCAAAACTAGTTTTTGCAGGAAACACTTTTAGGTAGCAACCTTGATCAGATAAGCACTTCAAAATGTTCTTTTTAACACCATAATCAAGAACTGCTACTTTTAGTTCGGCATTCGAGTCACCAATTAAATATGGTTCTTTAGTAGATACTTTAGATGCTAGCTCAAGTCCGCTCATAGAAGGAACTTCTTTTAGCTGAGCTTTCAATTTTTGCAGATCTAATTCTTCTGAAGAGATTATGGCGTTCATTGCACCTTTTGTCCGAATGTGTCTTACAATGGCTCTAGTATCCACATTAGAAATTCCAACGGTATTATTTTCTTCAAAAAAATCTTGGATAGAAGAATCCGCGAGTGGTCTAGAATATTTATTTGTAAAATTCTTGCAAACCAGTCCGGCTATTTTCATCCCGTCCGATTGGTTATCAAGATTCCTAATTCCATAATTTCCTATATGTGGATTGGTGGTGACCATGATCTGCCCAAAGTAAGAAGGATCCGTAAAGATCTCTTGGTATCCTGTCATGCCGGTATTAAAACAGATTTCACCTGTCGCTGTGCCAATTTTGCCAGCTGCTACTCCTTCAAAAGAAGTTCCATCTTCTAGAAGTAAAATTGCCTTTTGACTATTATTGTCTGTCATAAAATAATTTTTCGCTAAGATAATACTGAACAAGTCAAAAAAAAAGGCAATACCTAAATGATATTGCCTTTTTCAATTTATTTTAAATGAAGCATATTTAATGGCTTATAACTAATCTACTACTTTGCCGCCATCTAGTTCATCTTGCCACTTCTCAAGTGCTTCCCAATCTCCACCCGCAGCCATCTTAGATTGCTTTGGCCATGTGGTAGGATCGTGAGCTGCATACCTTGGACCAGCTTCTGTCAATAATTCTTTTATTTTCTCCGCAGACGTTTCTGCTAATTTTGCAAAAGTATTGATGCCTGCTCCTGTCAAAATCTCTGCGATCTTCGGTCCAATACCTTCAATCTTTTTAAGATCATCAGGTGCTGCTTCTTCCTTTTTAGGAGCTTCTTCTTTTTTAGGAGCCTCTTCTTTAACTTCAGCTTTAGGTGTTTCTACTTTCTCTACAACAGGTGCTGCCTTTTCCTCAACTTTCTCTACTGCCTTTTCTTTCGTTTCAACTACTTTGGCAGTTGTAGCTGCAGCAGCTGTAGCTGCAGTTGTTGCTTTGGTAGTCGATTCAGATGAAGATTTACTCTTTCCTCTACGTGTCCTCTTCTTCTTAGTAGTTCCTGCACCTGCTGTTGTGGACGCACCTTCGTATAAAGTATTATAATCTACAAATTCTATCATTGCAATTTCAGCAGCATCACCTTTTCTGTAACCAGTCTTGATGACTCTTACATAACCTCCAGGTCTGTCAGCTACTTTTGCAGCTACGTCTGAAAATAATTCGTCTACAGCATCTTTATTTTGCAAGTAACCAAATACAACTCTTCTAGAGTGTGTAGAATTTGTTTTTGATTTTGTCACAAGTGGTTCTATGTATTTACGAAGCGCCTTTGCTTTTGCTAATGTAGTATTGATTCTTTTGTGTTGAATCAAAGAAATCGCTAAGTTTTTAAGTAAAGCTTTTCTGTGTCCAGTTTTTCTACTTAAATGATTGACTTTTTTACCGTGTCTCATGACTATTTTATTTTAAAAATTTTGAACCTCGCAACATGGACAGCATCCTAAAAAGGGAGTCTATAATTGCAAATTATAATATTATTAACTGCTTCATGATACAAAGCTAGTTTACTCTTCGTCGAGTTTGTACTTAGACAAGTCCATACCAAAAGTAAGACCTTTCTCTGTTAATAATTCTTCGATCTCTACCAATGACTTTTTACCAAAGTTTCTGAACTTAAGTAATTCGTGCGTATCATACTTCACCATTTCTCCTAGAGAGTTGATTTTAGCTGCTTTTAAGCAGTTATAAGCTCTTACGGAGAGGTCTAGATCTTCAAGGGAAGTCTTAAGCAACTTACGCATATGTAGGATATGCTCATCTACTATGTTGTCTTCTCTATCTTTCTCAGAATCGAAAGTGATGTTTTCATCCGTGATCAACATAAGATGTTGAATTAGAATTCTAGATGCTTCTTTAACAGCATCTTCTGGGTGAATGGTCCCATCAGTTTCTACTTCAAGTGTTAATTTTTCGTAATCGGTTCTTTGTCCGACTCTTGTATTTGACACTTTGTAAGCAACGTTTTTTATTGGTGTATAGATCGCATCAATCGGGATAACACCAATTGGAGCATCTTTTGGCAAATTTTCATCCGCTGGTTTATAGCCTCTACCTTTGGTGACGGTAAATTCTATTTCCATATTTACAAATGGCTCCATGTTGCAGATCAGTAGATCTGGATTCATTACTTTGAAAACATTTGTGTGTTCTTCTATATCACCAGCTCTAAATTCTTCTTTTCCGCTGATCGTCATGTAGATCTTTTCAGAAAAAAGATCATCATCTGCGATCAGTTGTTTTATTCTAACTTGCTTCAGATTAAGAACGATGTCTACCATGTCTTGGACAACACCTTTAATGGTAGAAAATTCATGATCAACTCCAGCAATTCTTACAGCAGAAATAGCAAAACCTTCCAAAGAAGAAAGCAAAACTCTTCTAATTGAGTTTCCTATCGTTTGGCCAAATCCAGGCTCAAGAGGTTTGAATTCAAAGATACCATCAAAGTCGGTAGCTTTTTGAAGAATAATCTTGTCTGGTTGTTGAAAATTAAGAATACTCATAGGTTTAACGTTAATGAGAAATTAGTAATATGAATAAATATAATTGTGAAATTACTTAGAGTAAAGTTCAACAATCAATTGTTCGTTAATTTTTTCAGGTATTTGATCTTTAGCAGGGTATTCTAAAAATACACCCTCCATTTTATCAGCATTGTATTCAACCCAGCTGAATTTTTTAGCTTCACCAGAACCGTTAATGTCCTGAATAACACCCAAAGTTTGCGATTTGCCTCTTACAGAGACGACGTCACCAGGTTTTAATTGGGCAGAAGCAATATTGTTGATCACTCCATTAAGTAGAATGTGCTTATGCGAAACAAGCTGTCTTGCAGCTCTTCTAGTTGGCGCTAAGCCTAATCTATAAACGGTGTTATCTAATCTAGCTTCTAAAAATTGCAATAGGATCTCACCTGTCACACCTGACTTTGAGCTAGCAGTTTCGAATAAGTTTCTAAACTGCTTTTCTAAAACACCATAAGTGTATTTAGCTTTTTGCTTTTCTTTCAGTTGGCTGGCATAATCAGATTTTTGCTTTCTTCTTTTACCATTACCATGTTGTCCAGGAGGATATTTTCTTTTTTCAAAAGCTCTATCAAAGCCGAATATAGATTCTCCGAAACTTCTTGATTTTTTTGTTCTAGGTCCAGTATACCTTGCCATATTTCTAAATCTTTAAAAGAGATTAAACTCTTCTTCTTTTTGATGGACGACAGCCATTGTGAGGAATAGGTGTAACGTCTTTAATTTTTGAAACTTTTATTCCACAACCATCAATTGCTCTGATAGCTGCTTCTCTCCCAGCACCTGGTCCTTTTACAAAAACCACTGCTGTTCTCATGCCTGCATCAAAAGCTACTTGACCTGCGTCAGATGCAGCAACTTGCGCAGCATAAGGTGTGTTTTTCTTAGAACCTCTGAAACCAGCTTTTCCGGCAGAAGCCCAAGAAATCACTTGTCCTGATTTGTTCGTCAAAGACACTATGATGTTATTAAAAGAAGCCTGGATGAATACCTTTCCTTCCGTGTCAACTTTTACTTTTCTTTTTTTAACTTTTTTACCTTTAGCCATAAGACTATTATTTTTATATCAGTAAATATCTAAATCAATTATTTAGTTGCCTTCTTCTTGTTAGCAACAGTCTTACGCTTACCTTTTCTAGTTCTAGCGTTGGTTTGAGTTCTTTGACCTCTAAGAGGCAAACCTTTCCTATGTCTTAGTCCACGGTAGCAACCAATATCCATTAATCTTTTTATGTTGGTTTGAACCTCTGAACGTAATTCACCCTCTACTTTAAAAGTATTTTGAATGTATCCAGAAATGGCTTTGATGTTAGCATCATTCCAATCCGTGATTTTTGTGCTTTTATCAATACCAGTTTCGTCTAATATCTTTTTAGCACGAGAAGGACCTATACCGTAAATGTAGGTAAGGCCAATAATTCCTCTTTTATTTCTTGGTAATTCTATACCTGCAATTCTAGCCATAATTTATTTTTTTATCCTTGTCTTTGCTTGAATCTAGGATTCTTTTTATTAATGATGTACAGCTTGCCTTTTCTTCTAACAATCTTACAATCAGCAGATCTTTTTTTAATTGAAGCTCTTACTTTCATGATATTTTAATTTTATTATTTATACCTATATGTTATTCTACCTCTCGATAGATCGTATGGTGACATTTCCACCGCTACTTTGTCTCCAGGTAGTATTCTAATGTAGTGCATTCTCATTTTTCCGGAGATCGTCGCTACTATTTTATGGTCATTTTCAAGACGAACTCTGAACATTGCATTAGACAATGCTTCTTCAATAATCCCATCCTGTTTTATAAGGTCTTGTTTTGCCATATCTTAAATTTCGGAGTGCAAAGATACAAATTTTTTGTTACAATGCTTAATTTTAGACATCTAGACGTTAACTAGAGCCTCTTTCCTTACTGCAACTGTCCTTACATCGTCATTTTTAACTATTGCCGCCTCGATCATACTATGGTCTGATAATATATCAGCTTTCCCTTTTCTTACACATATTGTGTGTTCATAATGCGCAGATGGGGTTTTGTCCTTAGAAATTATGGTCCAGCCATCATCAAGTTGCTTGACATCCTTGGTCCCTAAATTAATCATTGGCTCAATGGCTATAACTAAGCCGTCTTTCAATAATTTACCTTTTCCTCTCCTACCGTAATTAGGCACTTCTGGCGGTTCGTGCAATTCCATCCCTATGCCATGCCCTACCAATTCTCTTACAACCCCATATTTATATTCTTGCTCGCAGTAAGATTGTACTTGATAACCTATGTCTCCAACATGTTTTCCGTGTACTGCTGCTCCAATGCCTTTGTATAATGAAGTATTAGTTACTTCAAGCAATTGCATGATCTCATCTGAAATATCTCCTAAAGCGAAGGTATAAGCAGAATCTCCATAAAATTGGTTGATATAAGTACCACAGTCAACTGATACTATATCACCGCTTTTAAATTCTATATCTGTTGGAATGCCGTGAACGACTTGTTCATTTACTGAAATACAAAGGGAAGCAGGAAAACCGCGGTAATCTTTAAATGCAGGTATTGCTTTATTATCTCTAATTAAGGCTTCTGCCTCTTTATCTAGGAACTTACCTGTAACACCTGGCTTGATAAGAGATGCTACGTGTGCAAGTGTCTTACAGACAAGCAAACAACTGTGTCTGATCAACTCAACTTCCTCATCAGTTTTGTATTTAATCTCTTTCATTTGAAATTGTCAGTACCTTAATATTTAAATACAACCCCAAAGGGAGTAAATAGTTGTTTGCTCATTTATTAGTGCTACATATTTGCACCAATACCCTGAATTCTTGATCTAGACTGTATCCTACCTGACTTGACAAGACCATCGTATTTTCTCATCAATAGATAACTTTCAATTTGTTGTAAAGTATCTAAAACTACTGCTACTAAGATCAATAGTGAAGTTCCTCCGAAGAATAATGCAAGTGCAAGATTAACTCCAAAGCCAGCTACAATTGCTGGAAGTATAGAGATAAAACCTAGGAGAATAGATCCTGGGAGTGTAATTCTTGTTGTTACAGTATCAATAAAATCAGCTGTATTTTTTCCTGGTTTAACACCTGGAATAAATGCATTCTGTCTTTTTAGATATTCTGCATATTGTTGAGGGTTTACTAATAATGCAGTATATACATAAGTAAACAATACAACCAATAAGAAATATATAACATTGTATGTTACAGAAGTAATATCATTTAATGAGTTCAAAACTGAGTTGCCAGCTGCTGCTGCAGGATCAGTAAAGAACTGAATAATCGTACCAGGAAGAAACATCAATGCCTGAGCGAAGATTATAGGCATAACACCTGCTGCATTCACTTTTACAGGAATGTAGTCTCTATTACCGGCCATTGGCATTTGATTAGAACCTCTTCCAATGATTCTTTTTGCAAACTGGATAGGAATTTTTCTAACCCCTTGAACAATCAATACGGTAGCCAAAGTAACCAAACAGAAAGCTGCAATGACAAGGATAAACATAAAAGGGTTTCCTTGACCTGTAAATTCTCCAATTGCTGCAGATGGTAGTGTAGCGATTATGCCTATTGTAATAAGTAAAGAAACACCATTACCTATACCTTTATCGGTGATCTTTTCACCCAACCACATGGCGAATATTGTCCCAGCACAAAGAATAATGATGTTTGAGATCCAAAAGATTCCCATATCAATGTTCGGGCTGATCGCACCTTGAGTTGTCTGTAAATATGATAAGTATCCAGCGCCTTGAACCAAGGTGATGAATACAGTTAAAATTCTTGTTATTTGAGTAATCTTCTTTCTACCAGATTCTCCTTCTTTTTGCTGTAATTTTTGGAAATAAGGAACAGCAAATCCAAGAAGTTGTATGATGATCGAAGCGGTGATATAAGGCATTATGCCGAGTGCAAAAATAGAAGCATTTTTGAAAGCTCCACCTGAAAACACGTTGATCAATCCTAGCAGATCTGTTGGGGATCCGCTAATAGCACCTTCAAGTGCATTTCTACTTACACCAGGTAAGATAACAAACGACCCAATTCTGTATACAAACAACATGGCTAGAGTGAATAAGATTCTATTTCTTAATTCTTCTATGCTCCAAATATTCTTTAGGGTCTGAATAAAATTCTTCATTTTGACGGTTTAAGCGATAGTAATACTTCCTCCAGCCTTTTCGATGGCTTCTTTAGCAGCAGTTGAACAAGCGTGTGCTTGAACCTCTATTTGCCCTTTTAACTCACCATTTCCAAGAACTTTCACTTTACTTTTTTTATTTACTATCCCATTTGCTATTAAAAACTCGATATCAATCTTTGAAGTACGGTATTTTTCAGAAATGGATACTAATTGGTCTAAATTTAATGGAACAAATGTTACTCTATTAGGGCTTTTAAAACCTCTTTTAGGTAATCTCATTTGAAGAGGCATTTGCCCACCTTCAAAATTACGCTTCTTGCTGTAGCCAGACCTAGATTTCTGTCCTTTATGACCTCTAGTAGAGGTACCTCCTTTACCAGATCCTTGTCCTCTTGCGATTCTCTTTTCGCTTTTAACAGCTCCTTTTGCAGGTCTTAAATTGTGAAGTTCCATCACTTAAATTTTTAAAAAGTATTAAATATCTTCTACTGTGATCAAATGGCTCACTTTACGAACCATTCCTTTGATTTGATCAGTTGCTTCGTGTTCAACAGACTGATTCATCTTTTTTAATCCCAAGGCAATCATGGTATCTTTTTGTCTCTTAGATCTATCGATAACACTCTTTACTTGAGTAACTTTTATACGTGCCATTTCTAAAATGCTTTAAAAATTATTAACCGTTAAAAACCTTGTCTATTGAGATTCCTCTTGTTTTAGCGATCATCTCTGCAGACCTTAATTTTTTCAAAGCATCAATAGTTGCTTTTACAACGTTGTGCGGATTTGAAGATCCTTGAGATTTTGCTAATATATTGTGTATTCCAGCCATTTCTAAAACAGCTCTCATGGCACCACCGGCAATTACACCGGTACCATCAGATGCAGGCTTTATCAACACCTTACCAGCACCATATTTTCCCAATTGAGAATGAGGAATTGTTCCTTTATGAATTGGAACTTTCACTAAATTCTTCTTGGCATCATCAATGCCTTTTTGAATGGCTTCAGATACATCTCTGGCCTTACCTAAACCGTGGCCTATTGTACCTTTACCATCACCAACCACAACTACTGCGGCAAAACTGAATGTTCTACCCCCTTTAGTTACTTTCGCCACACGATTCAGATTTACTAATTTTTCTTTTAGTTCCTGTTCCGCTGGTCTTATTCTTTGCTGATTTCTTTTAGCCATTAATGGATATTTTTATATGATTAGTCCATTCTCTCTTGCAGCATCTGCTAATGCTTTTACTCTACCGTGGTACAGGTAGCCAGCACGATCAAATGTTGCTTGAGTTATTTTATTTTCTGCTGCTTTCTTTGCTATAAGTTTTCCAACTTCTTTAGCTTGATCAACTTTGTTGGTTCCTGAAGATACGTTGACATCTTTTAGAGATGCAGAGCATATTGTGGAGCCATCTAAATCATCAATTAGTTGACAGTAGATTCCTTTATTACTTCTGAACACAGACAATCTTGGTGTATTGGAATTACCAGAGACCTTCTTACGAATTCTCTTGTGTATTCTTTTTCTTTTATCTCTTTTATTGAGTTTCATCTTAAGAAAATTAGCTATATTAATTAACCAGCAGTCTTACCCTGCTTACGTCTAATGTGTTCTCCTTCAAATCTAATACCTTTTCCTTTGTAAGGTTCTGGCTTTCTAAATGCTCTGATCTTTGCGGCAATTTGCCCGATCAATTGCTTGTCTATGCTTTCTAAATGAATCTTAGGTGGTTGCCCTTTTTCCATTACTGCCTCAACTTTTACCTCATCAGGTACATAAAACATCACCGGGTGAGAGTAACCTAAACTAAGATCTAATAACTGACCCATATTAGCTGCTCTATAACCTACACCATGCAATTCTAATGTTTTTTTCCAACCATCTGTTACTCCAACAACCATGTTATGGATCAAAGAACGATATAAACCATGCATTGCACGTGATCTTTGTTGATCATTTCCTCTATTAATTTCTAGAGAACCATCTTCGATTTTAACATTTAAAACTGAATCAATCTGCTGTGTTAATTCACCTTTTGGTCCTTTTACAGTAACCAAGTTACCTTTACTAACATCGATCGTGACGCCTGCAGGTATGCTAATTGGTGCTTTTCCTATTCTGGACATTTTTCCTTATTTATTTCTAATAAACGTAACAAAGTACTTCGCCACCTACATTTTCTACTTTGGCTTTCTTACCAGTCATAAGACCTTTAGAAGTACTTACTATACAAATTCCTAATCCATTTATGATCATCGGTACCTTATCACTTGGGGAGTACCTTCTATATCCAGGCTTACTTATTCTTCCTAATTTTGTGATAGCAGGCCTTCTAGTATCATTATCATACTTTAATGCTATTTTGATGAGTCCTTGCTTTCCAGCAGCATCATCAAACATATATTTTAATATGTAACCGCTATCGTATAAGATCTCAGTCATACTCTTTTTCATCTTAGAAGCAGGAATCTCTACTACACGGTGTCCCGCATGTTGAGCATTTCTAATCCTAGTTAAGTAGTCCGCTATTGCATCTGTTACTGCCATTTGAATAATACTTTATGTTTGTTACCAACTTGCTTTTGTGATACCTGGAATCTTCCCCTCCAAGGCCATTTTTCTAAAAACAACTCTGCAAATACCAAATTTTCTCATGTACCCTTTTGGTCTTCCTGTAAGTTTACATCTATTGTGAAGTCTCTTTCTAGAAGAATTTCTAGGTAATTTATCTAAAGCCTCCCAATCCCCTTCTTCTCTGAGCTTTTTTCGAAGGTCTGCGTATTTTGCAACCATTTTAGCTCGCTTTGCTTCTCTCGCTATTAAAGATTTTCTAGCCATAACTATTAATTATTTCTTTGATTTTTAAATGGAAGTCCCATCTCTTTTAAAAGAGCTAAAGCTTCTGCATCCGTTCTAGCTGTTGTCACAAAATTTATATCCATCCCTGTGATCTTGGAAACTTTATCTAAGTCAATTTCAGGAAATATTATTTGTTCTGTTATTCCCATAGAGTAGTTTCCTCTACCGTCAAAACTCTTATCATTTATTCCTCTAAAGTCACGAACTCTCGGCAGAGCAACCGTAACTAACCTGTCAAGAAATTCAAACATCCGATCTGCACGAAGAGTTACTCTTGTACCGATTGGCATACCTTCTCTCAACTTAAAGTTGGATACTGATTTTTTTGCCATGGTAGTAACAGCTTTTTGACCTGCGATCATTGTCATTTGTTCTTGCGCTGTATCTACAAGCTTCTTGTCCTGAGTCGCTTGACCAACACCTTGGTTGATGCAAATCTTCTCAAGTCTTGGAACTTGCATTATAGAAGTGTATTGAAATTGTTCCATTAATTTAGGAACTACCTCTTCTTTGTATTTTGTTCTTAATCTAGGTATGTAACTCATTAGCTTATAATTTCACCAGATTTTTTAGCATAGCGTACTAGCTTGCCATCAACTAATTTTCTTCCAATTCTTGTAGGCTCTCCTGTTTTAGGATCTAATAACATCAAGTTAGAGATGTCAATAGGTGTAGAAATGTCATTTATCCCACCTGGATCTTCATTAGTCGCTTTGGTGTGCTTTTTTCTAACATTTATATTTTCTACAACTGCCTTATTCTTGTGTCTTAAGATCTTTAATACTTCACCATCTTTGCCCTTGTCGGCACCAGAGATAACTTTTACTTTATCTCCTTTTTTGAGTTTAATCTTAAAATCTACTTTATTCTTCTTTATCATAATTGTAATATTAAAGTACTTCAGGAGCTAATGAAATAATCCTCATGTAATCCTTATCTCTTAATTCTCTAGCAACAGGGCCGAAAATACGAGTTCCTCTTGGATCTTCATTGGCATCTAACAAAACGACAGCGTTATCATCAAATCTGATATAAGTACCGTCTTTTCTTCTGATTTCTTTCCTAGTTCTAACAACAACAGCTTTAGAAACAGTTCCTTTCTTTACTCCTCCTGGAGAAGCTTCCTTTACAGAACATACAATTTGATCACCAATAGAAGCGTATCTTCTTTTTGATCCGCCTAAAACTCTAATGCAAAGAACTTCTTTTGCACCACTGTTGTCAGCTACTCTTAATCTTGATTCCTGTTGTATCATTTTTAATTATTATAGGTCTATGTAGACCAGTTTTTACTTGGCTCTTTCTAAAATCTGAGTTAGGCGCCATCTTTTTCTTTTACTTAGAGGTCTACTCTCAACGATCTTAACAGTATCGCCGGCATTACACTCATTCTTTTCATCATGAGCCATGAATTTTTTCGACTTCTTTACAAACTTACCGTAGATAGGATGTCTCAATTTTCTTACAACAGAGATCGTGATTGACTTATCCATTGCTGAACTTGTAACAACACCTATTCTTGTCTTTCTATGTTTTTGATTTTCTGACATGTGTCTGAAATTAAATTTATTATTTTCTTCTTCTTCTTCTAATATTAGATCTGTTAGCTAGTTCATCTTCAGACATATTCAGCACTTCTCTTCTTCTCTCTTCTGACTTAAGTCTTGCGATGTCTCTTCTTACATCTCTTAATTGAATCGGATTGTCTAAACCTTTGATTGCATGATCGAATTTCAGTTTCTGATACTGCGTTTCAGTATTTCCGATCTCTGCTTTAAGATCAGCATCTGAAAATTCCTGCAATTCTAAAAATTTCTTCGAAGCCATTTTTATTACTATTAATTCTATTCTGTAATTCTATTCTGAATAATCTCTTCTTACTATAAACTTTGTCATCACTGGCAACTTCTGCGCAGCAAGTCTTAATGCTTCTTTTGCAGTTGCTAGGGGTACACCATCCATTTCAAACATGATTCTTCCTGGTCTTACAACAGCAACGTAATGGTCTAAAGCTCCTTTACCCTTTCCCATTCTTACCTCTGCTGGTTTTGAAGTAATAGGTTTGTCTGGAAAAATTCTGATCCAAACCCTACCTTCTCTTTTCATGTATCTTGTCATGGCTACACGCGCAGATTCTATCTGTCTATTGGTGATCCACCCTCCATCAAGAGTTTTCAACCCAAATGAGCCAAAAGCTATCGTACTTCCTCTATGAGCAAGTCCTCTATTTCTGCCCTTATGAGCTTTTCTGTATTTAGTCCTTTTCGGTTGTAACATTTCTTAAAACTTATAGTGAACACAAGTACATTTCCTTCAAAAAGAAGGCAAAGGTACGGTTTTTTTATAATTGTTTATCTTCTTCTATCATTACCTCTTCCGCCTCTACGATCTCCTCTTCCTCCGCCTCTTCTATCATTGCCTCTTCCACCTCTACGATCTCCTCTGCCTTTGTTTTGCTCCATCCCGACATTTGGAGAAAGGTCCCTCTTTCCTAGTACTTCGCCTTTACAGATCCATACTTTGATACCAATTTTACCATATACAGTTAAAGCTTCAACCAAAGCGTAATCAATGTCTGCTCTGAATGTGTGTAGTGGCGTTCTGCCTTCTTTATACTCTTCAGATCTAGCCATCTCCGCTCCATTCAATCTTCCAGATATTCTGATCTTTATTCCTTCAGCACCAGCTCTTATCGTAGACTGGATACTCATCTTAATTGCTCTTCTATAATTGACTCTACCTTCTATTTGTTTTGCAACTTGTTCTCCTACTATATATGCATCTAATTCTGGTTTTCTGATCTCGACTATATTGATTTGTATATCTTTATTTGTCAATTTCTTCAACTCCTCTTTAATTCGATCTACCTCAGATCCACCTTTACCAATTATAATACCTGGTCTTGAAGTATTTATGGTAACAGTGATTCTTTTAAGCGTTCGCTCGATAATAATTTTAGAGATGCCACCTTTAGAGATACGAGCTCTAAGGTATCTTCTGATTCTTTCATCTTCTACAACCTTCTCAGCAAAATTAGCTCCCCCAAACCAGTTAGAGTCCCATCCTTTGATGATTCCTAATCTATTACCTATTGGATTTGTCTTTTGACCCATTATTAGATTTTTTTATTCTTCTTCGCCAGCTGCATCTGATGCATTATCGCTGTCTGTTGGTTTTCTATTTTCTACAATAATTGTTAAATGATTTGTACGCTTTCTTATTCTGTGCGCTCTACCGTGAGGAGCTGGTCTAAATCTCTTCAAAACCAAACCTTTATCGACAAAAGCAGTCTTTACATATAAATCATGATCGTCAGCACTAATTGTCTGACCGTTTTTATATTCCCAATTTGCAATGGCTGACACCAATACTTTCTCACACCATGTTGAAGCTTCTTTTCGGGTAAACTTCAAGATTTCCAGAGCCTCAGCAATGTTCTTTCCTCTAATATTGTCTACTACTAATCTCATTTTTCTTTCTGAGAGTGGACAATTTTTTAATTTCGCTATCGCTTCCATTTTCTTTTATTTTCTAAAAGTAAAATTATCTATTACCAGCGTGACCTTTATAAGTCCTGGTTGGAGAAAACTCTCCTAATTTATGACCTACCATATTCTCTGTAACAAAAACAGGAATAAAAGTTTTTCCGTTGTGAACAGCGATTGTCTCGCCTACCATATCAGGAATGATCATTGATGATCTTGACCATGTTTTGATCACACTTTTCTTTGTCGATTCTTTAGCTTTGAAGACTTTCCTCAAAAGCTTATAAAATACGTATGGTCCCTTTTTAACTGATCTAGCCATTATTTTTTCTTCTTACGCTTTGATATAATCATCTTATTTGAATACTTCTTCAATTTTCTGGTCTTCTGTCCTTTCGACATAATTCCAGTTCTTGATCTTGGATGTCCACCTGAGGACTTTCCTTCACCACCACCCATTGGGTGGTCAACAGGATTCATCGCAACACCTCTTGTTCTTGGTCTTCTTCCCAACCATCTCTTTCTACCTGCTTTACCTAACACAGTCAAACCGTGATCAGGATTTGAAGTAGATCCTATGGTTGCTCTGCAAGTTAATAATACTTTTCTAACCTCTCCAGAAGGAAGTCTTACTGAAGCATACTTTCCTTCTCTACCCATCAAAGTACATGACGTCCCAGCACTTCTTGCCAACACAGCACCTGCACCAGGCTTAAGTTCGATAGCATGAATAACAGACCCTAAAGGTATATTACCAAGGAATAATGTGTTTCCAACATTAGGTGTTGCTGACTCTCCGGACGTAATCTTGTCTCCTACTTTTAACCCATCAGGCGCTAAAATATACGTCTTTTCTCCATCTCCATACTCAGTAAGTGCTATAAAAGCAGTTCTGTTCGGATCATACTCAATGCTCAATACAGTTGCAATAGCACCATCTTTATTTCTCTTGAAATCCATGATACGGTATCTACGCTTGTGTCCACCTCCACGATATCTCATGGTCATTCTACCCTTGTTATTTCTACCTCCCGTTCTTTTGATAGGAGCCAATAAACTCTTTTCAGGCGCTGATGACGTGATTTCTGTGTAGGCATTCCCTACTCTGAATCTCGTACCTGGAGTTAATGGATTGTATTTTTTAACTGGCATTTTATTTATTTTTCACTTTAACAATTACATATCACCGTAAAGGTCAAGCACTTCCCCATCTACCAGGGTAACGACTGCTTTTTTAAATGATGATACTCTGCCTTTGACCATTCCTGATCTAGTATTTCTATTTTTAGCCTTTCCTGGCATTACCATTGTATTTACACTAGCTACATTTACGCTGTATGCTTTTTCAATGGCATTTCTGATCTCAATTTTGTTAGCTCTTCTATGAACAACAAAACTATACTGTCCTTGCTTTTCGGAAAGCATCTCAGATTTTTCTGTAATAATAGGTTTTACTAAAATTGTCTTAACCATTTCTTATTTATTTGCTAGCAAAATGTGCTACTAGTTTTTCAATTGAGCTTTCACTAAAAACAACTGAATTAGCTTTCATAATATCGTAAGTATTCAAGTCATTAATGGTTTTCACCATAGCTCCTTGGATATTTCTACTTGACAAATATACAGTCTTATCTAATTCGCTTGTGATCAACAACATTTTCTTGTTGTTCATTTCAAGGTTGCCTACAATGTTTTTAAACTCCTTAGTCTTAGGTGCATCGAAAGTGAAATCTTCAATAACTACAACATTACCACCTTCAGCTTTGGAAGATAAAGCAGATTTTTTTGCAACTGCTTTTACCTTTTTATTTAGTTTGCTGTAGTAAGTTCTTGGTCTAGGGCCAAACATCCTACCACCGCCTCTAAAAATTGGATTCTTGATATCACCAAATCTGGCAGTACCTGTACCCTTTTGTTTTTTGATTTTCTTAGTAGAACCTTTTACTTCTCCTCTTTCTTTTGCTTTATGAGTCCCTTGTCTTTTGTTCGCAAGGTGCTGCTTTACTGCTAAGTAAACGGCATGCTCGTTAGCTTCGATCTTAAAGATATCTTCAGGTAGATCAATTGATCTTCCTGTTTTACTACCATTTATATTTAAAACATCAACTTTCATTATTGATTATTTTTCTAAAATCACAAATGCTCCTTTATGACCAGGAACTGCACCTTTAATAAGGATGATGTTCTTGTCAGGAAATACTTTTAAAACTTCAAGATTTCTCATCTTGACTCTGTCAGTACCCATTCTTCCACCCATTCGCATTCCTTTGAATACTCTTGCAGGATAAGAAGCTGCACCGATAGAACCAGGAGCTCTTTGTCTGTTGTGCTGTCCGTGTGTTGCGTCGTTAACACCCTTAAAGCCGTGTCTTTTTACAACCCCTTGAAAACCTTTTCCTTTGGAGATTCCGACAACTGAAATTTTGTCTCCTTCAGTAAAGATTTCTGAAACAGTTATGACATCACCCAAAGCTTTCGCCTCTGGTTGTTTTGCTTCTTCTCCTTCAGCAGGAACTGGCGCTACAAGCCTATCCATGTCGAAGTTTCTGAATTCAGATACTTTTTTCTTCGGGCCGGTACCCGCTTTTTCAAAATGTGTAAGCATTGGCTTAGAGGTGTTTTTTGCTTTCGCATCACCAAATCCAAGTTGTAATGCATTGTAACCATCTGATTCCTCCGTGATAACACGAGTCACAACACATGGTCCTGCTTGCACTACTGTACAAGCTACATTTCTTCCAGCATTATCATAAATGCTAGTCATACCGATTTTTTGTCCAATTAATCCATTCACAATGAATCAAATTTTTATATAGTGATCACAAAACGTGAAAACTCTTAATTTCAAAAATAGGTTTAAATCAGGATACTGTTTGAAAAGCTTAGGTAAGTTTGACTTGAATGTCAACACCGCTAGGCAGTTCCAACTTTGATAACGCGTCAACCGTTTTTTGAGTTGGCGTAAATATCTCAATAAGTCGCTTGTGTGTGCGTAACTGAAACTGCTCCCTAGATTTTTTGTTTACGTGTGGAGAACGTAAAACTGTAAAAATCTCTCTCTCAGTAGGCAGCGGAATCGGCCCTGTAATTACAGCACCACTAGCTTTAACTGTCTTTACGATCTTCTCAGTAGACTTGTCTACCAAATTGTGATCGTAAGATCTAAGCTTGATTCGTATTTTCTGATTCATTACCCTGAAAATCTTTATAATTTAATAATCCCGTCTATAACGGGACGCAAAGATAGTTTTTTATTGGTTTAAATCAAATGTTTAAAGAAATTCTTTAAACATTTGATTTAAAATTATTTACTCTTTAACCTCACCTTTTGACTTAGCAATAATTTCATCAGAAATTTGCTTAGGTGCTGGTGCATAGTTTGCGAATTCCATCGTAGAACTTGCTCTACCAGATGTAATCGTTCTCAATGAAGTCACATATCCAAACATTTCAGATAATGGTACTTCTGCTTGTATTGAAACTGCACCACCTGCTCTAGGTTCCTGTGATTTTGGAAGTCCTCTTCTTCTGTTAAGGTCACCTATTACAGATCCTACATATTCGTCTGGTGTTACTACTTCAAGCTTCATGATAGGCTCCATTAAAACAGCTCCTGCTTTAGTGGCACAAGCTCTAAAACCTTCCTTAGCACAAAGTTCGAATGCGATAGGCTTTGAATCCACTGCGTGAGTCTTACCATCATATACTCTTACTTTCATAGAATCCATACCGTAACCAGCAAGTACTCCATTATCCATCATGGCTTTGAAGCCTTTTTGAATAGAAGGAAGAAATTCTTTAGGAATAGATCCACCAGTCAAACCATTCTCAAATTGAAGCTTTGATTTTCCAGCTTTAAAATCATCAGAGTCCAAAAACTCTTGATCTGCTGGTCATAATTCAAATTCCATTTCTGCAAACAAACCAGAACCACCTGACTGCTTCTTCAATTTTTCTCTATGCACAACCATTTTGGTGAGTGCTTCTTTATAGTTAACCTGAGGTTGGCCTTGATTACATTCAACCTTGAATTCTCTTTTTAATCTATCGATAATGATCTCCAGGTGAAGTTCTCCCATTCCACTAATAATGGTTTGGTTGGTATCTTCATCATATTGCACTTTAAAAGTTGGATCCTCTTCAGAAAGTTTTGCTAAAGCCATTCCAAGTTTATCCATGTCTTTTTGGCCTTTAGGCTCAACTGCAACACCGATAACTGGATCTGGGAAAGTCATACTTTCCAAAATTATTGGATGATCAAGATCACAAAGTGTATCACCTGTTCTAATATCTTTAAAACCTACACCTGCTGCAATATCTCCAGCACCTACTCTAGGAATTGGATTTTGCTTGTTGGCGTGCATCTGAAAGATTCTAGAAATTCTATCTTTTTTATCAGATCTTGTATTCAAGATGTAAGAACCTGCGTCTAATGAGCCTGAGTAGACCCTAAAGAAACAAAGTCTTCCTACGAATGGATCAGTAGCAATTTTAAAAGCCAAAGCTGCAAAAGGTTCATCTTCTGAAGGCTTTCTCTTTACCAATTCGTCCGTGTTAGGATCAATTCCTTCAACTGCTTCAACATCTAATGGGGAAGGCAAGTATTCACAAACTGCATCTAACAAGGCTTGTACACCTTTATTTTTGAATGCAGAACCACACATCATTGGTGTGATCGTCATATCTATGGTTGCTTGTCTGATAGCAGCCATCATTTCTTCTTTGGTAATTGAATCAGGATCATCGAAGAATTTCTCCATTAAAGCGTCATCGTATTCGGCAACAGCCTCAACCAATTTCTCTCTATATTCCTTAACTTGATCAACCATATCAGCAGGAATGTCAATGACTTCATAAGTCATTCCCATATCGTCTTCATTCCAAACGATCGCTTCGTTTGTGATCAAATCAACAACACCTTTAAAAGTTTCTTCTGCTCCGATTGGCAATTGTAAAGGAATCGCATTAGCACCCAATTTTTCTTTTACATCATTTACAACGTAAAGAAAATCAGCTCCTGATCTATCCATTTTGTTTACAAATCCAATTCTTGGAACTTTATATCTATTAGCTTGACGCCAAACAGTTTCTGATTGAGGCTCTACACCTGATACAGCACAAAATAAAGCTACAGTACCATCGAGAACACGCAATGATCTTTCCACTTCAACCGTGAAATCAACGTGACCAGGAGTATCTATAATATTGACTGCAAACTCTTGGCCTTTAAGTTCCCATGAAGTTTTGGTTGCAGCAGAAGTAATTGTGATACCTCTTTCTTGCTCTTGCTCCATCCAATCCATTGTTGCTGCACCATCGTGTACCTCACCAATTTTATGACTGATCCCTGTATAGTATAGAATACGTTCTGTGGTTGTTGTTTTACCAGCATCAATATGCGCTGCAATACCAATATTACGAGTAAATTTCAGATCTACTGACATGACTTCTAAATAATTTAGTTGATTGTTAGCCTGTACAATCTATACAGGGATTATAATTTATTACACTCTAAAGTGTGCGAAAGCTCTATTTGACTCTGCCATCTTATGAGTTTCTTCTTTTCTTCTTACAGCTGCTCCTTCTCCTTTGCTTGCTGCGATCACTTCAGCTGCTAATTTCTCAGCAATTCCTTTTCCACTTCTTGCTCTTGCAAATCTGATCAACCACTTCATACCGATAGAGATCTTTCTTTTTGCTCTTACTTCAACAGGAATTTGAAAGGTCGCACCCCCAATTCTTTTTGACCTTACTTCAACTTGAGGAATTGTGTTGTTCAAAGCTTTTTTCCAAATTTCGTGTGGATTTTCCTTTGTACGTTCTTCTACAATATCCATTGCATTGTAGAAATTCCTTAATGAAGTCGTCTTTTTGCCTGACAACATTAAATTGTTAACAAATTGAGTCACCATAGTGTCTCCAAACCTTGGGTCAGGAGCTATGATTCGTACTTTTGGCTTTCTTTTACGCATGTTATTTTGAATCTAATGTTCTAAAATTTATTTCTTTGGCCTTTTCGTACCGTACTTCGAACGAGATTGTAGCCTATCGGTTACACCTTGTGTATCCAGTGCTCCTCTTACTATAGTATACCTTACACCAGGTAGATCTTTTACTCTTCCGCCTCTTACTAATACAATAGAGTGTTCTTGAAGATTGTGACCTTCCCCTGGGATATAGCAGATCACCTCAATACCATTGGTCAATCTGACCTTTGCAACTTTACGTAAGGCAGAGTTAGGTTTCTTTGGAGTTGTTGTATATACTCTTGTACACACACCTCTTTTCTGAGGACATGAATCCAAAGCCCGTGATTTACTTTTAGTAATTATTTGCTTTCTACCTTTACGAACAAGTTGATTAATTGTAGGCATAAACCTTATTTTAATGCTAAGGAATCTTTTTAGTTCAATTCCTTGAGTGTGAATTAATTATCTTCTCCAAGCTAATGCTGCTTGAAAAAACGAATGCAAATGTACGACTATATTTTCTTATAAACAAGGGCTGTATCCCTAATAAATAAAGGAGATTTGCTTTTTTAGCTCAAAAAAAAAATAATTTATGGTAAACATCAGAAGTGCCGATTTAAAAGACCTTCCTGCAATCATTGATTTAGTAATTGAATTAGCTGTTTTTGAAAAAGAACCGGAAGCTGTTACAGCCACCTTAGAGCAATATGAAGAAGCCTTTAAGGATTGTGTCTTTGAAGGGTTAGTGGCTGAAAAGCACGGATATATCGTTGGAATGGCCATCTATTATATAACTTGGTCCACTTGGAAAGGTAAAATGCTGTATCTAGAAGACCTATATGTAAAGGAATCTCACAGAAAATTAGGTATTGGACAAAAATTATTTGATGCCTTTTTAAATGAAGCCGTAATAAAAAAAGCTAAACTTACTAAGTGGCAAGTACTAGATTGGAATGACCCTGCAGTAAGCTTTTACCTTAAAAATAAAGCTACCATAGAAAAAAACTGGTGGAATGCTAAAAAATACATTTAAAAATGGATGAAATAGTACACAAACTGTAAAAATAATCAAAATTCAAACTTACTACAATGCTTTTGTACTACATTTACATATGAATATTTGGTTAACTATAGCAATTTAACTAAATTCGCTTTATCCTAGAACCACAAGATATAGTGTTTCATAGTGTGAGGGGTAGCTGCTTCGGTAGTTGCTCCTTTTTTTATTTCTTCCTTTTTATAAGAAATTCTGCCATCTCACGAAGCTGGACTTTAGATGTTTCCTTTCCATTCAAATTTTTCAAACAATCAAAAGCCTTTCCTATAAAAGCGTCTCTTTCAAGAATTACCGTTTCTTTTACTTCATACTTGTCAAATAAACTGGTTACAACCTCTATCTTTTCCTTTTCAGGTAAAATATTATTTGCGTACAAAGTTCTCAGTTTTTGCTCATCTGTTGCGCTTGAATTGGCAATCGCTGTCAGGTATAATATGGTTTTTTTGTTTTGAACGATATCCCCACCTCTTTTTTTCCCAATTAATTCCTGATCTCCATAGGCGTCAAGTAAATCGTCTTGGATTTGAAATGCTATTCCTGCATTAATACCGAACTCATACAAACCGCGGGCATCTTCCTCAGAAGCGCCACCCATTATCGCACCGATATGAAGTGCCGCAGCGATAAGCACAGCAGTTTTTAGTTTTATCATCAATAGATAATCTTCTATCGTAACGGTATCTTGTTGCTCAAAGTCCACATCATATTGTTGGCCTTCGCAAACTTCGATGGCTGTTTGTGTAAATACATCCAAAATGGTTTTACACTTTTCTTTATCATCAATCCCATTCAATATCTTATAAACGTAAATTAACATGACATCCCCGGAAAGGATGCCGGAATTTATTCCGTATTTATGATGCACTGTTGTATGACCTCTTCTCAGCAGGGCTTCATCCATTATGTCATCATGCACTAAAGTAAAATTATGAAACAGTTCAATTGCATGAGCAAGTGGCAAGGCCTTGTCGACATTATCGTCGTACATATTATTAGACATCAACAATAAAGTTGCCCTAATATTTTTGCCTCCTAGATTCATGATATAATCCACCGGAACATAAAGGTTTGTGGGCTTTTTCTCGAAAGAGAAAGCCTTTGCATAATTCTGATAGATCGCTTTTAATTCTTTGGAATCCATGATATTATTTGAATATAAATCAAAAATATAAAAGCTTAGCTAATCTTCTGCAATTGTGCTCTCTTTTAGGCATTATATTTGAATTATTGCTATACGTATTGAGAATCGAATCTTCTCTTCGCTTAACCACTGCTACAACCAAACAAAACTTTAAATGGACGTAAGTCCGCCCAACATTTATTGAATTTTCAAAAAATTGAATTAAATGAATAATTATAATCCAGTGGTATTGGTAATGGATGAAAGTGTAGAAGATTTCAATACCATTGAAAGTTATTTTGCAAATAGCTCCTCTAATCCGGTATTCCATCACTCAACTACCTTATACGAGGCGTTTGATATTATTGCTATTAATAACATCGAATTAATTCTCTTAAATCTAACCCTAGAAGATTCTACAGGATTTAAGACTTTGAATAAATTTTTTGAAAAGTGTTCTCATCTTCCTGTTATAGTCATCACAGATACTAACAATGAAGTAGTAGGTAATCAAGCAATAAAAGCAGGTGCACAAGATTTTCTTGTAAAAAATCAGATGAACGCTAAGTTGCTTTCAAAATCCATTCGATACTGCATCCATAGAAATAAGTCTCAACAGAAATTCAAAGAGTTAAGTCAAAAACTTGCCATTAACCAAAGTAGGTTTATTGAAGCTCAAGAGATGGCAAACTTTGGCAACTGGGAGATGGACATGGTGTCTAATAAAATGATCTGGACTGATGAAGTCTTCAGAATTTTTGGTTGTCAATTACAAAGTTTCCAACCAACCCTATCTGAATATTTGAATTATGTACACAATGATGACAAAGACATGGTTTCAAATTTCTTTGAACAGGCCGGTCAGACATCAGAGCAGATCAAACTTGATCATAGAATAGTTACCGAAGGTAAAAACATAAAATACATAGCCATTCAAAGCAAGGTTTATGTAGAAGAGTTTTCTGGAAAGATCAAAATCGTAGGAGCACTACAAGACATTACCGAAAGGAAAAACAATGAGTTTTTAACTACGGAAAAAATATTGTCCAAAGGTATGTTAAAGGTAAAGGAACAGATGCTGACAGACATGAGTTTTCACATTAGAACGCCTTTAAATTCGATCGTAAATCTGATGCATTTGCTAGAAAATTCAGCAATGAGCGACAAGCAAAATACGCTGGTAAAAAACTTAAAAAACTCTATAGATGAGCTTTTTGGGATGGTCAACAATCTGTTGAATTACTCCATTGTAGGATTAGAAAAAATAACAGAAAAACAAGCGGAGTTTAGTTTAACAGAGTTTACCAAAAGTATCCAACAAATGGTACAATTGAAGGCAGCAGTCCAGGGGGCCAAAATAAAGGTAAACATCAATTCAAATGTCCCATCAAAGGTACTTACTTATCCAAAGAAGATCACACAGTTATTTTATAATCTGGTGAATATAGCTTTGACAGATTGTAGTACTAAGCGAAAGATGAATATTCAGATGTCTATATTAAATCCTGACCAAGAATTTCAGATGAATTTAGAAGGAGCAGTGCCAAACTTTTTGAATAATGAGGTTATCGCTCTAATAAAGAATGATGATCACAAAACCTTATTAGAAAAAATCGAAGCAGACGGAAATTTAGAGATCCTCAGCCTTGCGATCATGAATAAATTGGTCAAATTGCTCAACGGTAAACTTGAGTTTTCTACAACAGATGATGCATTTTTAAGCATGAGTCTTCCAGTTGAAACAGTGAGACAAATGACAAATAATACTCAAATAAAGCCATACACACCAGTTAGGATCCTTTTGGTAGAAGATCACTTCTTAAACCAGATATCAACCAAAAATGTATTGACCTCTTGGTCAGAAAAAGTCACCGTCGATATTGCAGAAAATGGTCTAGTAGCAGTCGAAAAATTTAAAGAACATGGCTATGATCTGATTTTGATGGACATACACATGCCTGTCATGAATGGTTTTGAATCATCTACTAAGATCAGAGCAATCAGTCAAGTTCCTATTATCGCCTTGACCGCAAATTCTAGTTCGCATGAACAACAAAAGTGTGAGGAAATTGGTATCAATGACTATATGACAAAACCATTAAAGCCTGAAGATCTTCAAGCCAAGATAATGAATCTTATGGGAATAATCTCTAGCGGTACCAATTGATAATTTAGTTGTTAGTTGAAAGGTTAGGAAAGAGAAACTTCTTCCTTTCTAAAACTAATTTTTTACTTTTGTGGTTTATCTAAAATGATACATAAAGAAGTCATCATCATCGGTGCTGGACCAACTGGTCTGGTTTGTGGGATTGAAGCTCAAAAGGCGGGTTTGGATTATCTTATCTTGGAAAAAGGATTGCTGGTAAATAGCCTTTATAATTTTCCTACCAATATGACTTTTTTTTCTACTTCTAGTTTACTAGAAATTGGAGATGTCCCTTTTATTTCGCATCATGATAAACCGACCAGGGCTGAATCCTTAGAATACTACAGACGTCTTGTATCAAGCTATGATCTTCAGATCAACTACCGAGAAAAAATGCTTGATCTGAAAGCCCACAAAAAAGGGGGGTATATCCTTAATACTTCAAAAACCAAATATCATTGCCAAAATTTGATCTTAGCCATAGGCTTCTATGATGTACCTAATCTCTTAAATGTCCCTGGAGAAGAATTGCCAAAAGTTAAGCACTATTATGACGATGCACATAAATACATTGGACAAAAAGTTTTAGTGATCGGAGCTGCTAATTCAGCTTGTGACGTAGCACTTGAAACCTATCAAAAGGGTGCCGAAGTGAGTATGGCCGTCAGAAAAGAAACACTGTACAAAAAAGTAAAATATTGGATCAAGCCTAACATTGAAAACCGTATAAAAGAAGGTAGCATCACAGCTTATTTTAATACCACTGTCAAAGAGATCAAGGAAGGGGAAGTTGTGCTTATGGGACCGAAAGGCACTTTTAGCATTGAGAATGATCATGTATTGGCTATGACAGGCTATCAGCCGGATTTTAGTTTTTTAGAAAATTTAGGTATTCAATTTGAAGGCGAAAATAAAATTCCAGTTTATAATGAGCTTACGCTAGAATCCAATATGCCTAATGTCTATCTTGCAGGAGTGATTCTTGCGGGGAAACAGACGTCAAAGTTGTTTATTGAAAATACTAGAGATCATGGGAAGATGATCATTCGAGCAATCGGGGAGGCGAATAAGCAAAAAATCAAATAATGCCTGCCTGTCCGGCAACTACGGCACTCTATAGAAGAGCCCTTCGGACCTTTGGAGTCGAAAATTTTAAGTTATAAATGGGTGAACAAATTATAAATGCTAAAAATAGCTTATTCAAAAGTGTATAAATATTCGCTGCCGGAGGGGCATCGGTTTCCGATGGTGAAGTATGAGTTGATACCGGAGCAGCTATTGTATGAAGGGACTGTCAACCAAGAGAATTTTTTTCATCCCGAGCCATTGGATGAAGCGATCATACTTAGGACGCATGATTTGGAATATTGGAAAAAATTGAAATATCTGACCTTAAATGCAAAAGAGATCAGAAAAATTGGGTTTCCACTTTCTAAGGCATTGGTGGATAGAGGTAAACACATAAGCAATGGTACCCTGGAATGTGCTCGATATGCTTTTGAACATGGTGTGGCGATGAATATTGCCGGAGGGACGCACCATTCTTATGCTGATAGAGGAGAAGGGTTTTGTTTGATCAATGACATTGCTATTGCGAGTAACCAGTTGCTGCATGAAAAAAGCGTTTCTAAGATCTTAGTAGTAGATCTTGATGTGCATCAGGGAAATGGGACGGCAAAGATCTTTGAAAATGAAGATCGTGTATTCACATTCAGTATGCATGGAGCGAAGAATTATCCTACAAAAAAAGAAAAGTCAAATCTAGATATAGGCTTGCCAGATAGGACAGAAGATAAACGCTACTTGTCCACACTACGGGAGCATTTGCCACGACTTATTGAAGAAGTAAAACCAGAGATGATATTTTATCTTTCGGGTGTTGACATATTGGGTTCAGACAAATTGGGAAGATTGAATGTGAGTTTGGCTGGATGTAAAGAAAGAGATAAGTATGTTTTTGAAACTTGCAAGAAGCATAAGATACCAGTTGCGGTGAGTATGGGCGGTGGTTATTCCGAAAAATTAGTGACCATTGTTGAGGCTCATGCAAATACATTTCGGGTGGCTCAGGATATTTATTTTTGAAAGAACAGGTTCCTATCTTTGAATAGATTTCTTTTATTATTGTGAAGTCATAAAAGACATTCGACGAAAGTCGAAAAATAATTAAATTTGTAAGGTGAACATAGAATTTGCACCAACCCGTACCCATCTCTACGCAGCTGTCATATTGCCGATAGCCCTGAAGAAGACCTATACCTATCAGATTCCCGATCTGCTATTGGGGAAAGTGAAACAAGGTATGAGCGTGGAAGTCCAATTTGGGAAATCAAAATTATATACTGGAATTGTACACACTCTAATGGAGTCAGTGGAGCAAGGCCTACAGGTAAAACCACTTTTAGCGATCTTGGAAGAGATCCCGATCTTGAGTGCCAAGCAACTTCAATTTTGGGATTGGATGGCTACTTACTACTCTTGTACTCTAGGGGAGATTATGCATGCAGCGATGCCGGCAAATCTTAAATTGAGTAGCGATACTAAATTAAGTCTAAGTAGCACTTATGATGAAAACGATCAAAATTTAAATAATAAGGAATTTTTAATCACGGAAGCATTACGTCATCAAAAGGAACTTAGCTTGTCAGATGTTAGAAAGATCTTGAATCAAAAAACGGTACACGGTATAGTCAACAAGCTTTTGGATAAAAAAGTAATCTTCTTGAAGGAAGCGGTTTCTGATCGCTACAAGGTTAAAAAGGTAGCTTTTGTCAGGCTAGAGTTTTTGTATCGTGAAGAACCTGATCTATTGCAAGAAGCATTTGATCTTTGCAGTAAGTCAAGCAGGCAGATGGAGGCACTGATGGCTTACATTCAGATCGCTAGAAAGAGAAAACATGTGACTCGACGCTCTATATACGAAGCTGCTCAAGTAGATGGCTCGGTATTGAAGGCAATGGCAAAAAAAGGCATATTTGAATTGTACGAGCGCGATGTCAGCCGCATAGATGAGGAAGTAGACGAGCAGGAAGAGGCTTTTGAGCTTACCCCGCAACAAGCGGAAGCCATCAAAAAAATAAATGTCTCCATCAAAAAAAATCGAGTTTGTTTATTGCATGGAGTCACTGGTTCAGGAAAGACGAGGGTATATATGGAATTGATGCAAAATACCATCGACAAAGGCGGGCAAGTGCTGTACTTGATACCAGAGATAGCTCTAACGACACAGATAATCTCAAGATTGAAAAAGGTGTATGGCAATGATGTGATAGTTTACCACTCCCGACTCAATAGCAATGAACGGGTTGAAGTATGGAAAGCCGGTTTGGAAGGACGGTCGATCATAGTTGGAGCTAGGTCTTCTTTGTTTTTGCCATTTAAAAATTTGAAGCTCATTGTTGTTGATGAAGAGCACGACCCATCGTATAAACAAATAGATCCAGCGCCTAGATATAATGCAAGAGATGCAGCGGTGTATTTAGCTTATGCGAATAAGATCCCAATCATTTTAGGTACGGCAACCCCGTCTATTGAAACTTATCACAATGTAAAATTGGGTAAGTATGATCTTGTAGAAATGAAAGAACGTTTTGGTGGTATAGAAATGCCAGAGATGGAACTTGTTGACAAGCGGGACGAGATGAAAAAGAAGAAAATGAAGCAGCAATTTACTTCTGTTTTATTAGATGAAATAGAGCGTGCACTAGGGAACAAGGAACAGGTAATTCTATTTCAAAATAGAAGGGGCTACTCCCCTACTCTGAATTGTGATATATGTGGCTGGAAAATGGATTGTATAAACTGCGATGTTAGTCTGACCTATCACAAATTTGCCAATCAATTTCAGTGTCATTATTGTGGTTCAAGAAAACGGCATCCTGAGTCATGCAAAGCTTGTGGAGATCCAAATTTAAGTCTGAAAGGATTTGGGACAGAAAAAATTGAAGACGATTTAAAAATACATTTTCCTGAAGCAAAGATCAACCGACTCGATTATGATACTGCAAAAACTAAAAGCTCTTTCACCAGAATTATAAATTTATTTGAAGAAGGAGAAATAGATATATTGGTCGGAACACAAATGGTCTCCAAAGGATTGGATTTTGAAAATGTAAGGGTTGTTGGAGTTTTGAGTGCAGATCAAGCATTGGCCTACCCAGATTTTAGAGCCAGCGAAAGAGGCTATCAATTAATAACCCAGGTAGCAGGCAGAGCAGGCCGTAAAAAGAAGAAAGGCAAAGTTATCTTGCAGTCCTTTGATGTGAAACACCCAGTGATCAAAGAGATAATGGATCAAGATTTTTTGGGTTTTTATCAGAGAGAAATTCTAGAAAGGCAGGAATTTGGATATCCTCCATTTTCGAGGATGATAAAATTGACGCTCAAACATGTCAAGTTAATGTACCTACAAGATTCTGCAAGGGTCCTTGAAGGTCACTTGAAAAATGCTATGGGTGTACGGGTTCAAGGGCCAGCCATTCCACATGTTGGTAGGATCAGAAATATGTATTTGATGAATTTTTGGATTAAATTGGAAAAAGATCCGAAAGCTGCAGTTCAAGCTAAGAAAATCATCGATGCGGGCATAATCATTGTTCATAAAACAGCGGGTTGTTCTTCTACAAGGATAATTGTTGATGTCGACCCTTATTAATACCATTCCTGTTTTAGAATGTCACTGATATTTCGACATAATTGATCAAACTCTGCGTCAAAAATACTCGCAATAGTTAAGACTATTACTGCGTTTTTCGCCTTGATTTTGAAAAATTCTATTCAAAATCTAAAGAGACATCTTAAAACAGAAATGGTATAAGTCATTATTTTCAACAGTTGCTGTAAAAAGTCGACTACAGATACAAGCGAAAAGCTTAAATTAGCGTTCTACCTATTTAATCGTTAAAAATATCAATATGATAAAATTACTACAAATTATAATTTTTTCTCTTTGCATCACGCTTTTTTGGTCTTGCAATGGAGACAGTTCTGCCAATGGAGAATCTCATGATCACAGCCACGCCGGTCATGGTCATGACCATGATCACAACCACGATCATGGAAAAACTGCTGTTCCACATGATCATGATGGAGATGGCAAACCAGATCATGCTCCTGGAGAACATGGCAAAACAGCAGTTCCTCATGACCATGATGGTGATGGTGTACCAGACCATGGACCAGGTGCGCATGGAAAAGATCAAAAACATCCAGACCCAAATCATCCTTCAAACGATCCAAATGTACAAGGAGAATATATCACTGACGAGGAATACAAAAGAAGAATGGCTGAAATAGAAAAAAGACAAGAGGAAGCAAAAACCATGAAGCCAACAGCTGCTCAGAAAGCTACTGGAGATAAAATTTGTGATTGTTTAGAAAAACTAGAAATCTATAAAAAGACTATTTCAGCAAAATCGCAAGCCCAATTTGATCAGCTCGCTGGTGATGCTACTGCGAATGAAGTGGGGATGATGCAAACTTGTCACACCCAATATATGAAAGCTGCTATTCGTCCAATCCCAGATCAGATCGACAGATCAATTTATGGCTTCAAGGCCAGGGAACACATTGCCAAGAAATGTTTAAAAGGAAACGAACAATTTTGGTTTTACATGGGTAAATATGTTTCTGATAGAACTGCTTTGAATCCGAAATAATTACTTCATTCATTTAGAGTCAAGAAATGCCATAAGAATTATTTAATTCTTGTGGCATTTTTTGTTTACATGTTCATCGAAGATCTAAGGTTGCAATTATGTCTTCATGATCATTCCTTTGGTCTCCAAAACTATCAATGTACATGTTAAAATAGATTAATTTTGCAGGATTAATTTTATCAGAAATAACGTACTTGCTAAAGGTTCCTTCTGTATTCCCATTAAAATCAATAAACTGTTTGGATTTAAAATATTTGTTGTTGTAATTAGAGCCAAAATTTGATTCTAGGACGGTTGGTTTAAGACCATATCTTTTAGCAAGAGAACTATTAAACTCTTTGGTGAAAATTGCTAAATCTTCTTTTCGAAAAACCACCTTGGTGGTTTCCTGAAAAGCGACTAGATCGCATTGATCATTTTTGTTGATTTTATATAAGACTGGTATTTTTAATCGGAGATAAAATTCCATCTTTTCTTTGATTAAATATCTAGCGGCATCAGATTTAATTTTATTCTCTAAATCTATTAGGTCGAGTGCTTCTTTAGTTTCTACCAGTTCAAAACCTTCATCCAATTCAAATTTCAACCCTTGATATTTGAATACTTTTTCTTTTGCTTGAGTATCTACCCTATTATCAGCTCGAATTTCTTTTGCTCGAACTACTGGTTTTTCTTCAGTTGTAGATGGAGTATTACAATTTGTAAAGAAAGACATCGTGAATGTTAGGCTTAGAATAAGTATTTTATTATTCAATTTGCTTGTTTTGGAAGATTAAACAAAATCTATTTCAATAATAGAGTTTTTTTTCAATAGCTGCAACCTTCTCTTGTTTTATAGGTCTATAAAGAAAAAGGAATATGAGACATATTTTGATATTCCTATTTTGTGCA
>ENA-ORXM01000666-ORXM01000666.1-marine-metagenome-genome-assembly--contig:-NODE-666-length-56570-cov-4.815021_pt1 | contig 56570 bp, 46 predicted proteins | sample MGYA00237867_ERZ511480 | MGnify/ENA primary metagenome ERZ511480 (study PRJEB26309, sample SAMN06266103) | marine metagenome | isolation source: Algal blade | place: United Kingdom:Sidmouth, United...
CCTATCATGGAGGCTATAGCTAAAGAAATGGGTAAAGAAGCTGATGTGAATTTGGTGCAAGGCACTGACCTTGCATACTATCTCAGCAAAGGTAATTATGATGTTGGGGTTTTTACAGTCTTTCCTTATCTCAAAGAAAAACATGATTTTCCAGATTTAGAAGTTTTTGCAACACATCAAATCAAAGGACAGGATTACTTTAATGGAACAATTCTATCTCAAAAGAACAGTGGTATTAATGCTATTCAAGATCTAAAAAATAAAAATATACTTTTTGTAAAACCGACTTCTACTTCTGGTTTTAAATATCCCAAAGGCATTCTGACTGAATACGATATTGATATAGAATCCCAGTTGTCCTATGATTTTTCAGGAGGACATGTAGAATCATTAGAAGCACTCTCAAAAGGTGATTGCGATGCCATTGCGGTCGATGAAACACGGTTTTCCAAAGTAGAAGAAATATCCAAATCAGATTTTAATGAATTGGTGCAATATAAAGTGCCCTATCATGCATATGTTATTTCACCACATGTCAGCGAAGAAGAAAGGTTGAAAATTATTGAGGCTTTTACCAGTCTACATCGAAATCCTGAATTGAAACAGCTTTGGGATAATCCTTTGGGCATACAAAAATTTTTAGTCAAAGACGATGATTACTATAATCCTATACGTAGATATCTTAGAATTATAAGGGTAAAGCCTACTGTTAAAGTGGCTGTTGAAGCTACACCAAAAGCGGCTGAAGAATTGGAAGCAGCAGGTGATATGTTGTCTATAATAGAGCAAAGAACGAAAAGGAGAATTTCAGATAGTAAACGGTTCTCCAACAAGCCTTCAGAAAATACAGGATATAATATGACTATAGAATTGTCACATGCGGGCAAAGATTTTAGTTATCAGATTATTATCAATGATGATTTAATTACAGATGGAGATGTCCCCATGGATTCTTTGGGATCAGTCATTCCTTACGTGGCGACAGAAGCATTATTGCGTGCGGGTAAAATTGAAACCAACTTATTGAGCAATGGAGATAAATGGTTTATCACCTATGGTTTAAAAGATGGCCTTAATACTGAAGACTATACTTTTGAATTTATAAACAAAAATAAGCAGCGCGTGGTATTAACCGGCAATGATTTGGCTGAAATGAATGATATGAATATTGTATTCAAGGAGCAAGCTGCATTTGAGGCCAATATGCCCTTGTCAATTAATTATATCAAACAAGCACATGCTATCCCCGTTGTGAAAAAGGGCAGAATTTTCAATGTGTTTAAGAAAGAGTTTTATCATCAAGATTTCATGGATATTGGTTTTGCCTTATTAGGTACCTTTTTTACAATTTGTGTTTTTCTTTATACCACAGTTTATACACGGCGTAAAAAGAAGCGCTTCAAGAATATTTTATATGACACAAATAACCTTATTAAAAATTTTATTGAAGGTCAATTTGAAATGGAAACAAAGTTAATAGAGCAAAAAGAAAATATCAGAACAGCCTTAGAAGCCGGAAATATTAATGAAAACCAATTTCTTATACTCAATCATAGGTTAGAAGAACTAGAATCTATGGTATCAGTTCGTAAGACTGGTGAAATCCCAGTTACTGATGAAGAAATTAATGAAATCACCAATATTGTTAAGGATGGAAAAGTCACTGAAAAAGAATATACGAGGATCATGAAGATTCTAAAAAATAACCAATCGAATTCTGTATAAAAACTATAATTATCTAATCATTAATTATATTATTATGAATACAATTAAACACTTTAAATTTTGCGCTATAGGTCTTTTATGTTTGTTGTTAAGTTGTGAACTTGATTCTGATTTTAAACCAAGTCCAACAATAGATCCTAGTCCAAGTACATCTCCTATGGCTTGTTATAGTTTTAATCAAACCAATACAACTTGTAATTCTGATTGTCAAATAGATTTTAATGCGGCATGTTCTCAGAATGCTGAAAGTTATGATTGGAATTTTGGGGATCCCACTTCCAATGAAAATACAGGAACAGGATTACAAGTGAGTCATGTTTATAGTGCAAGTGGAAATTACAACGTCGAACTTACCGTTACTCAGGATAACCAAATGCATGATACAACCTTGACGGTGGTCATTAACTTAGAGGAAGACTCAGATGTGCCAATAGCTTGTTTTAATTTTTTCCAGGATTTTATTACTTGCTCAGCTAATTGTGTTGTTGAATTTGATGCCTCTTGCTCTTCGAATGCATCTTCATTTAATTGGGAATTCGGGGACACCGGTTCTTCTAGTAATAATGCTTCTGGCTTAATGACAACACATTCATATTCTACTCATGGGACTTACTTTGTAAACTTATCAGTAACGGACAACAATGGTTTAACCAATGAAACTCAAATGGAAATTGAAATTCAAGAGAATCCAATTGAAACATATGAAGTAATACTTTCTCAAACTAATGGCAGATCTGAAAGAGTGAGTGAGGCGCTATTGATAGATGATGTTATTTATATTTGTGGAGTAACAAGTGATGAGCAAGTTATATTGGCAAAGTACCCTATTGATTCAGGAGATGATAATGATGGCACTATCATTCCATATGGAAATAGTGCTAATTACAGTCAATGTAATATGGTGTTGAATTCAAATAATTTTATTGTTTCTGGGTTTCAATCTGATAACAATGGTTTTTTAATAAAAGCAGGAAATCCCGGATTAAATTCTGTATTATACCAAACGATAGAACCTTTTAGAACCATTAATTCATTATCTGTATCTAAGTCAAACGATTATTTGGCGGGTGGTTATTATTCTGATTCAGGAATCAATCCTACATTTAGTAGATTTTCTGATTCTAATTTTGGTGAGATTTATAATCAAAATTTAAAAGATGAAGTTGGATTTGGAATTGTGCACTTTGTAGGTTCAATTGGAGGTAGTGAAGAACTTATGGTCATAGGAGAAACTATACCAGGTGATAATAGTGGAGACGAGTTGTTTTTAATGAAGAGAAAATTAGGTGATGGGTCTGCGATTGGAACAACTTCTTATTTTTATAACGCCCTAGGTTTTAATGTTTTTGATGTAGAGCAAGGAGAAAATGGTAACTATTATATATTAGGGAGAACTGCCAACAGATTTTTAGTAGCTGTCTTTGACAGCGACTTACAAGAAATTGTTATGAAAAACGATATACCTGAAAGTATTAGAAATATTCGTAGTATCACCCCCTTGTCTGATGGTGGTGCAATGTTGTGTGGCGCAATTGGAGATGATTTAGATGCATGGAATGCATATGCAATAAAACTAGACGCTGAAATGGATGAACAATGGAGTACTGAAATAGGCCAATTTGACTTTAGTCAAAGTTTTAGTGGTTGTGTAGAACATCCTGATGGAGGTTATGTTTTTATAGGCGAAAAAGGACCACATATTAATGACACTGATATATATGTTGTAAAAACAGATGATCAAGGTAAAATTTAGTTGATTAAGGTTTTAAATTGATTTAATAAAAATGACAGACTACTTTGCCCTGTCGCTTTTATTAAAAATCAAGATTTTTGGCTTTTTGAAATATTTTTCTGAAAATTATATGCTGCTAAGTTTTATTTAAATTCTTCCTTATTCTCCAAGTACAATTCACCATAAGTAGATTTTATTGAGTAAAATGAATTTTAATTTAAAAACTCTAATACTTTGGATTTATAAAGGGAAGACCCATATTCCGCCATTTCTAAAAATTTATTTACCTACAAAACCACTTTTTCTCCCCACGCGCAACGAATGCACTGTTGTAAGAGTAATTAATATAGATTATCTTACATATAATTAAAAAATAAATAAATGAAACAACTTTACACTTTTCTAATTTGCATGTTCTCTTCAAGCCTATTTGCGCAGGCTCCCAATTTTACAGTGACAGATGTAAATGGTAATGTCCACAGGTTATACGAAGACTATTTGGACCAGGGGAAAACAGTAGTTATTGATATTTTCTTCGTTAATTGTCCTCCTTGCGTATTTGTAGCAGAAAGACTTCCTGAATTATATACTAATTGGGGTGCAGGAGACGGGGACGTCGAGTTTTTCACTATGACTACCCGAAACGAAGATACAGATGCAACTGTTGGAAATTATGCGATTACACATAATGCATTGTGGCCCCATATAAGTTCAGAAGGGGGAAGTTTAGCAGCATTACAGCCGTACACTTCTGGTCAATTTGGAAATTTTGTAGGGGCACCTACCTTATTAGTGATCGCTCCAGATGGGACTGTTCAATTTGACGCATGGAGTAATACAAGTTGGGATGATATGATATTTAATGTTTTAAATTCATTTATTGTGAATGCAGGTGCTGTAGGTTTGTCATCTGTAGATGACCTTCCTAATGTCACTTCCTTCAATATCTATCCGAATCCTACCGTAAATGAGGCAACAATAGATATTGATCTCGTTTCAACTTCTGCTGTTAAGATCGAATTATTTAATGCATTAGGACAAAAAATGCGTACACTTTTTGAAGACCAAGTCAATAGTGGTGGACAAAAAATACAAATATTAAATAATGATCTATCACAAGGTGTGAATTGGTTAGGTGTGTCTATTGATGGCGAAACAGAGATGACTCAAATTATTAAAATGTAATCCTCACATTCAAAAATAAATATTAAAAAAAAAGCTGCAGTTTCGATTGCAGCTTTTTTTATTGCAAGACCCTAAGATACCCTTGATTCCCTAAGAAACCTTGGAAGTCCCTAAGAAAACCTAGAGCCCCTCCGACTCCCTTGACTCAACAGGGTATTTTCAAAGACAAGATCACTAACTAAAACTCATATACTCTGCAATGGCTGTTTCGATGTGGTGATTTATATCTTCGTAACTTCTTTTGTTAAACTCTTTGCCAGTAAGTTGCTCATACAATTCAATGTATCTTTCCGTTACAGTATTGACAAAACTGTCTGGCATTTCAGGCATGACTTGACCTTCTTTTCCCTGAAAACCATTTTCCATCAACCATTCTCTCACAAATTCTTTGGATAACTGTTTCTGCTTTTCACCGGCAGCTTGCCTCTCTTTATAACCCTCTAGTATGTAGTATCTGGAACTATCAGGTGTGTGAACCTCATCTATAAGTATAATACCTCCTTCATAAAAGCCAAATTCATATTTGGTATCTACAAGAATGAGGCCTTTATCCTTGGCCATTTTACTGCCTAGGTAAAATAAATCTAAGGAATATCTTGAAAGTGTATTCCAGTCTTCTTGGGTCACAATGTTTTGAGCTAATATTTCTTCAGCAGAGATGTCCTCATCATGACCTTCTTCTGCTTTTGTCGCTGGGGTAATAATTGGATTTGGAAATGCATCACCTTCTTTCATTCCATCAGGCATACTTACTCCGCAAATCGTCCTTTTACCTAATTTATATTCGCGCCAAGCATGGCCAGCAAGGTATCCTCTCACAACCATTTCTAATTTGATAGGTTCTGCTTTTAATCCAATGCTGACATTGGGATCAGGTGTGGATTCCAACCAGTTAGGCACGATCTCATGGGTGGCTTTTAGAAAATACGTTGCAATTTGATTAAGTATTTGCCCTTTATAAGGAATGGCTCTTGGTAATATGTGATCAAAGGCTGATATTCTATCTGATGCGACAACAGCTATCTTTTCATCAAAAAAATAGACATCTCTGACTTTGCCTTTGTAATAGTCCAATTGACCTGGCATGTCAAATTCAGTTTGTTTTACAGCTTCCAGCATGGCTTTACCTTCATTTTTATTTAAAGAAACAAATTATTCTTTTAAAATAAAGATTAAAAGTAACTTGTTCACCGTTTATAAGACCAATTAAGCAACGATTTTTTTAAGACACTAATCTTTTAAATGTATAAGAATCTAAGGTGGTATATTTTTACTGTTTTTTTGCTGAGTTATGTAACAAGTTATGCTCAAAGTGATAAAGTATACCATTGGGACAACAAGAATGATTTTATCACACTGGGTGTTACTTTTGGTTTTTTTGGTGTGAGTGTGGCCAGTCTTGACGCGACCAATGCACCAACTATCGAAGAAATTCAAATGTTGGATCAAGCTGGAATTTGGGGCTTTGAACGAAAAACTATTAATAATGTTTCTCCCACTTTAAAAGATTATAGCGATAGATTACTCATAGGGTCAATAGCACTGCCTTTTTTACATTACCTTTCTCCAACTGCTAGAAAGGAGGGGGTTGCCATTTTAGGCATGACCTTTCAAGCTTTTTTTATTGCAGATGGGATTACCAATTTAAGCAAGGCAACATTTACGAGGTACAGACCTTTTGCTTACAACCCTGACGTACCCATTGAAGATAAACTAGATAACAATTCAAAGTTTTCATTTATTTCTGGGCATACTTCAGTGACAACAATGTTAGGTGTGTTTTCTGCAAAAGTGTTTTCAGATCTCTATCCAAACAGTAAATTAAGACCTTATATTTGGACTGCTGGTTTATTAATACCTGCGACAACAGGCTATTTAAGATACGCATCAGGAAGGCACTTTATAACTGATGTTGTTGGTGGTTTCATTGTAGGGGCCACTGTGGGTTATCTGGTGCCCCAGATTCATAAAATCTCAAACCCAAACTTGTCATTAGATCTGGTGCCAGTAAACAATGGATTTGTGTTTGCCTTGAACAAAAAATTCTAATTAATAATTGAAAGCATTAAGGTGAACTCAGCTATTCAATCTCATTTTATTGGTATCAGTAAGCATTCAGTTATTATTAGACTGACAGCCTTGTGGGCTTTAAATGAGTCTGCCCTTGGCGGAATATTGCATTTAGTTAAGATGCCATTTATGGGTATATTTTTAGGAGGATTCGCCATAATTTTAATTTCTTTAATCGCTTATTTTTCAGATAAACCCTATAAAGACATTCTGAAATCGTTGGTGCTTGTTCTCATCGTAAAATTGTTGATTAGCCCACATTCACCTCCCACCGCATATTTAGCCGTAAGTTTTCAAGCATTGTACGGCGCATTTGTTTATTCATGTATTAAGAACTTTAAATTAGCTACATTTTTATTTGCTAGCATTGGTCTTGTGGAATCGGCAGTTCAAAAGTTGATTACACTTACCTTGATTTTTGGAATGTCATTGTGGGACTCTATTGATGTTTTTGTCAGACACGTCCTTAAAATATTTAGGATTTTAGATGAGCCACAAAATGTGGAAGGCAGCTATTGGATCGTAGGGGTTTATTTAGGTGTTTATGTTATTGTTGGAATTATGATTGGCATCTTTGCCGGTAATTTACCAGCTCAAATATTAGAGGCTCAAAAAAGATTGGTTGTACCTAGAGAAACGGAAAGTATAACTACTGCAAAACCTAAAAAGAAACGATCCATTTTCCAAAATAAAATTTTAAAAAGTATACTGCTTTTTTCTGTCATAATTGGTGCTGCTTACTATCTGATTCCAAACTCTTCAGCCTTAATAAATCCTTTGTGGGTTTTGGCACGCGTCGTGTTATTATTGTTGATTTGGTTTTTTGTAGTAGGTCCATTTTTTGTAAAACTGCTAAGGAAATTTTTAAAGAAAAAAGAAGGAGAATATAAGAGAGAAGTAGAGGAGGCTTTGGGCCTGTTACCTATATTTAAGAGCTTGGTAATGACAGCGTGGAAAGAAACAAGCGGAATAAAAGGGTTAAGTCGGATTAAAGAATTTATTTTGAGAAGTATTTGTTATGCCTTGTTATATACCCAGTTTTAATGTCCACTAAATCAATTTATATATTTTCAGACACGATACAATCTGGTAAAACAACTTTCCTAGAGAAATGGATAATAGGAAGGGAAAATATCGGAGGTATCTTGACTCCTGATCAAAATGGTTTGCGAAAATTAAAATTTTTATCAAGTCAAACCACGAAAGAACTTCAAATCGATGATGACAGAAAAGCAGTTACCGAAAAATACACAACGGTAGGTAAGTTTACTTTTTTATCTTCCGCATTCAACTTGGCCAATGCTCAAATTATAAGTGATGTCAAAACGAAAAAATTTGACTGGATATTAATCGACGAAGTAGGGAAGTTAGAGCTCAAAGATCAAGGTCTCCATCAGGCTGTTTCTTTTGCTACTCAATACTTTAAATCGAACAACAGCAATTCAAGTTTACTTTTGGTTGTCCGAGATTACCTTTTGGATGATGTCATCAATAAGTATGCTTTGAAAGAAGCACAAGTCCTACATAAATTGGATTTTTTAGATCTACCATAGATTATGGCTACACTAACTCTACGACCTTCTAATATTGTAAACTAAAAATTAACTTCCATTCTTGATTGTCTTCCCTACATCCCTAAATCCTACTTCCCTAACACCCCAATTCCCTACCTCCCTAACACCATTTTTTGCCCAGCAAAAAATCCATATCTTAGCCAACATGGAATCCTTGGACCAAGTAGAATTAAATTTCAACAGTACGTCTTTACTAATCATCAATATCGTACTGGCATTCATCATGTTTGGAATTGCCTTGGATTTAAATATTGAAAGTTTTAAAAAAGTACTCAAGCAACCCAAGGCCTTAGGTGTAGGATTGTTCAGTCAAATAATAGGTTTGCCTTTTTTGACTTATCTCTTGGTTTTGATCATGCAACCCGAACCGAGTTTAGCATTGGGTATGATCTTAATTGCGGCTTGCCCTGGAGGAAATATTTCTAATTTCTTTTCAGCCCTAGCCAAAGCGAATGTTGAACTATCCATTGTAATGACAAGTGTAACGAGTGTGCTCGCGATTGTTTTTACACCATTCAACTTTGCATTTTATGGTAACAAATATGAGCCCGCAGCAACCATAATGCAAAGCTTAAGTTTGGATTGGGCAAATGTTGCGCAAACAATAGCGTTGATAATAATTATTCCTATAATATTAGGTTTGCTTACGCGAAGGTATTTTCCTGAATGGGCCAAGCGTCTTGTTAAGCCATTAAGATATATTTCAATGTTGTTGTTTGTACTAATCGTCATTGGTGCATTGTTCAGTAATTTGGACTTCTTCTTTACTTATATCGGCATGATATTTTTTTTGGTGTTGGTTCATAACTTTATCGCTTTGAGTTCGGGCTATCTATGGGGTGTACTATTTAAATGTGATATAAGAGAAAAAAAATCATTGAGTATAGAAACGGGCATTCAAAATTCTGGTTTAGGTTTATTACTTATTTTTGGTTTTTTCTCTGGCCTTGGCGGAATGGCTATCATAGCCGCATGGTGGGGTATTTGGCATATTGTGATGGGCTTTGTTGTGGCTGGGTTTTTTAGTAGAGTGGATTAGAGGGTTATTTCAAACATATCTAATAATTAGATTGTAGACAATTATTATTCTAAATATTTATAGAATGACTAAAAAAATATACTATACCTATTTACTTATATTTTGTATGGTTTCGTTGATTCCTATTGTAGTATTATCCCAATATAATCATTACGGCAAAATTAAATTTGAGCATGAACCTAAAGCGTATAATAATTGTGAGTATGCAAAAACGTATTACGATTCTTTACATGAGCCTAGGTTTTTGTACTGTTATGATGACAATGGTAATTTTAATAGGATGTTTGATTTGAAAGAATTGAAATTTTTGAAGAACAATTACCAAGCGGAAGAAGTTTATTTTGATTCTAATGATTCTGGATTTGTTAGTATTGTTATTGATAATAAAAGAGGGGTTGTCGACTTTCAAGGAAATGTTGTTTTGCCATTTGAATATGACTCTATTGGTACAATGTATAAATGGGAAAGAGAGTCAAAAGAACGTACGGGGTTTGTTAAACAGAACGGTAAGTATGGTCTCATTAATAATAACTTTAAAATTGTTGCACCTATACAATATGATAATGTAGACATAAAAAGGTATAATGAAGTCATTGTTGTTGAAAACGAAAATAAGTATGGAGTTTTAGATAAAAATCATAATCTAATTATCCCTATTAAGTATGATAATTTAAAATTGATTTCTGGAAAATACTTTATGGTTGAATTAGATAATAAAAAAGGTATTGTTAACTTTTTTGATGAAGTTTTTGTTCCGCTTGAATATGACTCAATAATTAATTTTTATAATTCTGATGTCTTCATGGTCAAAAAGAATAACAGTTTTAAATTACTTAACATTGAAAATAAGGTAGTGGCAGATAATCTTGAAGAGCTGCATTGTTTAAATGCAAAAACAAGCTATGGATCAGATTATAACTTCACTTATAAAATAAAAAATAAATATGGTTTGCTAAATTCAGAACGTTTCCTAACAAGTGAAATTAGTGATTCAATTATTGAAGAGGTTTTTCATACAAAAGGTTCTAAACAAGTGTACTTATATAACAAGGATGGGAAAAGTGGAGTTTTGAATAAGTTTGGAGAAATTGTCATCCCAGCAATATTTGATGAGATTAACAGCTTTAAAAATGATGATGCTAGTTTTGAAAAAATAAAACATTTCAGTTTTGATTCTTTGTTTCAGCATAGAGATAAAATGACCACGCTTTCATTAGAAGATTATTCATATTTATATTACTCCAGCAATTTTTTAGAATTGAAAGTTGGGAATCATACCGATACAGTTAACTTATTATATAAAGGGAATGGATTTATTCAATTTATTCCTGTAACCAAAAGATTAGCAAATTCTAGTTGCCTTACTCGTACTAAAGTTAATAAGGAGGCTTTTCAAATCGATACCATTCTTCCTTTTTTAAAAAATAATTCTAGAGTCGAATACCAAGGGGATGAATATTTTATTGTCAATTTTAAAAATGATTCTTTAGGGTCTTATTTAATAGATACTTTAGGAAATCGCTCTATTTTAGATTTTAACCGAGTTAGAAGTGTTAAAATTAGAAATTGTGATTCTGATCTTTTCTATTGTTATGATAATGATAAAGTAGCTATTTTTTCAGCAAAGGGAAATAAATTAATAACACCTTTCTACCCATGTTTATCATACCTCAATAAAGAAATGTACTTCGCTGGTATGTCTTGTGAAGAAGGTCGTGTATTTGATTTTAGTCATAATGCTATAATTGATTCTGCTTTTAATATAAAAATGATTGAAGTTATATACCAATCGTTTAATGGATTCAAGTTTAAGAAAGATGATTTTATCTATAATTCTAAAGCAGATTCCATTCCAGCACCTAAGAGACCTTTGGCAAAAAAGAAAAATACAATTAATTGGTTTGCACAAAATGGAAGGATTGGTATCAAAAAAGAAGGAAAAATACTTGTAGAACCAATTTATGACGATATCGATATTTTAATGGGCTCAATTTACAAATGTTGGAGATGGGAAGAAAAGGTTAATTTATTTGATTTGGATGGTAACCCATTGCATGAAAAAGAATATGAATCGGTAGATTTAATAGATGACAATTTAATAGTAAAAATAAATGGGAAATACAATGTATTAGATAGGGATTTAGAATATTTATATGAAGAATGGTACGATCGTATAACTCCAGCTTGGCGGACTGGATTTAGGACGGATGAAAAAAATGACCCAAAACTGTATAGATTATTTAATGGTCGAGAAAATATTTATTCGCTCCACATAGATTCTAATGTAAAGTTGTTTAAGGGTAGAATAGAAAGATTTAGGTTATTAACCAATTCTATTTATCTCTTAAAAATGATAGATGAGCCAGCAAGAATTTTTAATATTGATCATAAGCTGATTTATGAATCTTTAGAAGAAGACTTAGAATTTGATAACTATGGTAGTGATATCATTTTGATTTCCCAAAAAAGGGGTGGTTTAGGTTCCATTGGGATACTTCATAAAAATGGTAAATGGTTGGAGAATGCAAATTACGACGGTGGCCAAATCAAGGAAATTGTTCAAGGAAATAAAATTGCTTGGATTGGACCAAGTTGCACTACAATATACGAAGAGTCAGGTCAAAAATTACTTGTTTATTCTAATATTAAAGATAGAGAAATAAATAAATTCGGTGTACATGGGTCTCTCATGTTTTACAAAACTCAAAAAGGCGAATATACTATACAGGCAAAAGATGGAACAGTTGTTATTCCACCGCAAAAGCATTGTATAGAATACATTGGCAATAATTTTTTTAAAATAGGAGATTGTGGTTATTATGGCTTAAGTAGCATTCTTAGGATTACGGAAATAAATACGGATTGAAAAATGGGGTTAAATAAATATTCAAAAAATTATGCATCAAAAAGATGAATCAAAACCTATTTCAAATAGCACTGGTCGTAGATGACTATGACGAAGCCATAGATTTCTACACCAATGTTTTGCATTTTGATTTAATAGAGGATACCCAACGATCGGAGACCAAAAGATGGGTGGTCGTAAAGCCGAAAGGAGAGGGTGGCTGTAGTCTGTTATTGGCCAAAGCCAAAAATGAAAAGCAAAGCAGTAGAGTAGGGGATCAGACAGGAGGACGCGTTTTCCTCTTTTTACATACAGATAATTTTAAGCGTGATTATGACAATATAATAAAACATAAATTGAATATCTTGCGTGGTCCTGTGGAGGAAGATTTTGGGAAAGTGATTGTTTTTGAAGATTTGTATGGTAATAAGTGGGATTTGATTGAACCAAAGGTTGGGGAATTATAAATTATAAGATATGAATTATAAATGGGTTGAAATGTTATACAGATAAATCATTTTAGAAAATTAAAAATTAAAAATTAAAAATTAAAAATTAAAAATCTAAAATCTAAAATCTAAAATCTAAAATCTAAAATCTAAAATCTAAAATCTAAAATCTAAAATCTAAAATCTAAAATCGTAAATCTAAAATCGTTATTCGTATATCAAAAATCTAATCTACATATACATTAAGAGCTTATCTTGGGTTTTTATAAAATTCTATTTCCATAGTATTGAAACTAACGGAGAAGAACATATCCCTCCGAAAGGAGAGCCCTTTATATTTGCACCCAATCATCAAAATGCTTTTTTGGATCCCGTAATTTTAGGTGCGCTTGCAGACAGACCTATATATTATTTAGCAAGATCAGATGCATTTGTCAAACCTTGGGATTATTTTTTAGATGCCTTTAATATGATGCCGATTTATCGTTTGAGAGATGGCTACAGTAACTTAGCTAAGAACGAAGAAGTCTTCGAAAGATGTGCTCAAGTGCTTAATAAAGGTAACGGTATGCTGATGTTTCCTGAAGGTAGTCAAGATGATGTTTATTATCTGCGTTCTTTGACAAAAGGAATCGCTCGTATCGCATTACAAGCCCAAAGCAGAACAAGAAAAGATTTAAAAATTATTCCAGTAGGCCTTAATTATTTCAATCATTTTGGATCGGGGCGAAAGTTGATTTTGAATTATGGGCAGCCGTATTCCGCGAAAGCGTACATGGCGCAATTTGAAAATGATAACAACAAAGCATACAGAAAATTTGTTTTGGACTTGGCTACGGAAATGAAAAAAGTTTTAGTCATAGAAGAGAACACTGAAAATTATCCTATTCATAAAACTATTTTTACCAGAAAGAATGAAAAGCTAAAATACAATCAACTCAAAGGTTTTATATCCCAAAATGCATCATTTGAAAAAGATAACATTCATGGATTTTTAAAGCCTATCATTTTTTTACTCACACTGCCCAATTTTATTCCTTTTCTATTGCTCTGGTATGTCAATAAAAATTGGCTTAAAAAAAGAGTTTTTCACGCAAGTACGAAATTAGGCATAGCTGTGGTCATATTACCCATTTGGTTTTTTATTTGCTTTATAATAACCGGTCTGAGCTTGAGCATTGAATCAGCATTTCTAATTTTAGCCATACAAATGATAAGCCTGATTATTAGATCTCGTTTGACCAGATATATTCATTAAGCATATAGAGTTCTAATCGAAATAATGTATTTTGTCAAATTAATAATTTGATATGATTCACTATAAATTTTTCTCAGCTCTAATTCTAGTTTTTACAATGTATTTTTCTAATGCTCAAATAAGAGCACTTGATACTGAATCGGAAGTAGTCACAAATCACAACACGACTATTAAGGGACAGGCGATAAGTTATTCGGCAAGTTGTGGCACGCAACCTGTATGGGATGAAGAGGGAAATGTGATTGCGTCATTGTTTTATACCTACTATCAAAGGAGTGGTATCAAAGATCAGTCCTCGCGTCCACTTGTGATTTCATTTAATGGTGGTCCTGGCTCGGCTTCAGTATGGATGCATATCGCTTATACCGGTCCTCAAGTTTTAAATGTTGATGATGAAGGTTATCCATTGCAACCCTACGGAGTCAAGGAAAACACTCATTCTATATTGGACGTGGCTGATATTGTATTTGTAAATCCAGTTAATACAGGATACTCTAGAATTATAGATAAAGAAGCTAAAAAAGAAACCTTTTTTGGAGTGAATGCCGATATTAAATATTTGGCGGATTGGATCAATACATTTGTGACCCGAAAAAATAGGTGGCGATCGCCCAAATACTTGGTCGGAGAAAGTTATGGAACAACACGCGTTTCAGGATTGGCTTTAGAATTACAGAACAGACAATGGATGTATCTCAATGGGGTAGTGTTGGTGTCTCCAACAGGATTAGGAATAGACAGAGATGGTCCCGTAAAGTCAGCAAATCGATTACCTTATTTTGCAGCTGCAGCTTGGTATCATAAAAAACTACCTGCTGACTTACAAGCAAAGGATTTAGATGAAGTCATGGCAGGGGTAGAGGATTACACGATTAATCAAGTCATACCTGCTTTGGCAATGGGTGGATTTCTTGACGAGCAAAAGAAAGCTGAAGTTGCCCAAAAAATGTCTTACTATTCTGGCTTGTCAGAAAAAGTAATTCTCCAAAATAACTTGGATGTACCTACTTCTTATTTTTGGAAAGAATTATTGAGAGAAGAAGGATTTACAGTTGGACGATTAGATTCCAGATACAAAGGTATTGATAAAAGAGCGGCTGGTGATCGTCCCGATTTTAATTCAGAATTGACATCTTGGTTACATTCATTTACACCTGCCATCAATTATTATTTGAGAGAAGAGCTCAACTATAAGACAGATATTAAATACAATATGTTTGGCCCCGTCAGACCTTGGGATAGAACCAAAGATAATACTGGAGAAAATCTCAGACAAGCGATGGCACAAAACCCGTATTTAAATGTCATGGTACAATCTGGTTATTATGATGGGGCTACCAATTATTTTGATGCAAAGTATACCATGTGGCAATTGGATCCTTCAGGAAGAATGAAAGATAGATTGAGTTTTAAAGGTTATAGAAGTGGTCATATGATGTATTTGAGAGCGGAGGACCTGGCGTCTTCTAATCAAGATTTCCGAGAATTTATACAGAGAACCTTACCTGGTAAAAATAAATCAGCTAAATACTAAAAGAATAATTGAAAGCCATACTAGCATGAATATTTGAAAGCAGAAGATCATTGTACCGCAATAAGTAACTGGTTGAGAGCAGCCGTACTTGTCGCCAATAATGGTATTCTTTCTGGTGCAAGTTTGGCTATTGGAATTGCTGCGGCAAGCACTTCAAAGGAAGCTATAGTTTTAGCTGCTCTAGCCGGATTAGCGGCTAGCTCATTTTCTATGGCTGCAGGTGCGTATGTATCTTTAAGTTCTCATTTTAACTTGGAAGTGCTGATTTAGAAAGAGAACGTTAGTGGCTCGAATAACATCCCACAGAAGAATTTAATTAATTTTCAGGGATATTATTAAGTGAGGATTAAATCCAAAGTTAAGTGATATGACTGCTGCTAATCCATTTCAGGCAGCAATGGCCTTAGGTCTATCATTCGTCGGATTGTTTTTTTAGCATCAAGATATAGAGTTGTATAAACACGAATTAAGACAAGGGATTAAGAATGAATACAAACTTAAAATATTAGATGAAAAATATAAACAATTAGAACAATTTAATCATGTAGTATCTCACGATCGCAAAGAGCCTCTCCGGACTATTGCAAGTTTTTCAACACTTGTCTTAAGGTCTAACAAAGACAGGTTAGATGAAAAGGAATTGAGTATCTCAATTATGTAATTGAATCATCATACAGGATGACAAATCTTGTGAGTGGATTGCTTTATTATACAGCTTTAGGAAAAGAGCGCATACTTTTTAACGTTCACGTCAGAAATTTAGATAATAATATCTGTTTGTTTCTCAATGCTCAAATAGTTGAAAAGCAGGCAGGAATTAAGATCGGTGAACTTCCTTATGTAAATGCTTATGGTTTGGAGGTAAGACAATTGTTTCAGAATCTTATTTCTAATGCTTAAAAATTTAGTAAGAAGGAACAACATTAAATAATTACAATTGGGTATTTGTCGTAAAACAATATACATGAGTTTTATGTTCTGGATAATGGAATTGGAATAAAAATAGAAAATCTTGAAAATGTATTTCAAATATTTAAACGAATCAATCGCAAAGATCGATATGAAGGTACTGGCATAGGTCTAGCCTTATGTCACAAAATCCTTTCACTACTTTATAGAAGAATTTGGGTTGAGTCAAAATAAGGTCAGGGTAGTAAATTCTCTTTTACTATACCTAAAAATTTAGAAAAAAAATGATTGGAATTTGAGTAGTCGGGTCATTGGCTATCAATATTACCCTGAGGCCGATAACCCTTTAGTCCAATTTTGATTGTTTTTATTTATTTCGTATGTGTGCTTTATAATATGCTTACCTTTGTTCTGAGTTAACGGAACAGTATCTTAACTTTCAAGTCTAATATGGAAAAGTATTTAAACATATTTGTAAATGGGTATACTAATTATGCAAGCTATTTGTGGCATGAAATAACTCATTTACATACCAAAAACTATTTTTTTTGGCTCATCATTGTTTCGTTATTTTTTTTCATTTTAGAAATAGTAATACCTTGGCGTAAAAGACAAAGGGTATTTAGAAAGGATTTTTGGTTGGATGTATTTTATATGTTTTTTAATTTCTTCCTATTTTCCTTAATCATATACAATGCAGCTTCAGATGTTGTAGTCAATTTGTTCAATGAAAGCATTAAGAGCCTGTCCAGTGGAGTCGATTTACAAGCCCTAAATCCGATGAACAATTGGCCTATGTGGGCTATTCTTATTGTAGGTTTTTTAGTGCGAGATTTTGTTCAGTGGTGGGTGCACCGTTTATTGCACAAATCAGATTTTTTGTGGCGCTTTCATAAGGTGCATCATTCAGTAGAAGAGATGGGATTTGCGGCGCACTTGAGATACCATTGGATGGAAAATGTCGTTTACCGAAGTTTAGAATACCTTCCATTGGCTTTATTGGGAATAGGTCTTTATGACTTTTTTGTGATCCATATTTTTACTTTAGCATGGGGTCACTACAATCACTCTAATATTTCAATTGATGGGAAAATTACAGCAGGGATATTAGGCGGTATGCTAGGCTTTATTATTGGCAATGGATTTTTTGATGTTTCCTTGATACAAGAACCTTCTTTTTTAATGACAACGATGCTGACATTGGGTGGTGCTATGTTATTTGCATTTAGCTTTGGGCCCGTAATGAAAAGAATATTCAATAGTCCAGAAATGCACATATGGCATCATTCACATGATTTGCCTGAAGATCGAAGAAGTGGTATCAACTTTGGATTGACATTAGCAGTATGGGATTACTTATTTGGAACAGCTTACATTCCGCACAATGGAAAAGATATAAAATTAGGATTCCCGGGTGTTGAAAATTTCCCAAATACATTTACAAAACAAAGTGTATATGGATTTGGGAAAAATATTTCAACTAAGGAATAATTTTTTTTCTCACTAGTTTAAGGTGCGACCCACACTGTCTCTTGTAAAGAGGCATTGCTTCCCCAATCCAAACCTAAACAATCAGAATTACCTGCTAATCCACCTAGTTGACACAATAAAACACAATTAGCGTCATAAATATCTGATGTTCCATCTGAGAAACAAGTCCAGTTGAAGCAATAGACATCCTCCCCTCTGAATCTCCAAATCGTGAAATCTCCTCCAGAGCAAACATTAGCTCTAAAATCACTATAAAGAGTATCTATGCATGTAGGCAATTCTGTCTCCTCATCACCGCATGAAGTGAAAGATAATCCGAGGAATACTAGCAGTACACTTAAATATTTCATATTACTTGCTTTAATTAATTTGATACTCTAAATTATCCTATTTAATCGTCTAATATTAATAATTAATTTAAGATTAACTATTATCAATGCTGCTTAAGAAAATTTTAATGCAATATTGCGCGATTCTCCATTATGGCCTTTAAAATTTTCTCTGATTATATGGAATGTTTAGAGTTATTTTACAACTTTAGGGCTTCTAAAAATTTAAACCATTAATGTACGTAAAACGCAATATTAGCTTCAATGTAGTTTGGAAATTTGCGAGATTGCCTTTGTTACTTTTTATTATATATGGGTTGGGAGTGACCCTTTTGTTTCATTATTTAGACCATGAAGGCATTAATGCTTCAATCCCGTTTGCACCAATTAATACAATAGGTATAGCTGTTGCATTTTATTTAGGATTCAAAAACAATCAATCTTATGACCGATTTTGGGAAGGACGTAAAATATGGGGAGGAATCGTTAATTACAGCCGTACATGGGGAAATCAAATTTTATCTTACTTATCCCAAAGACATCTTGTAAACGACTTGTCTGATGAAGCAATATACACAGTTCAAAAACGTCTTATTTACAGACATCTCGCTTACATAAATGCACTGCGCTTACAGTTGAGAAGACCGACAAGTTTTAGTATCGATCATTCTAAAAAGTCCTCTAGAGTTTATAAAAGCGAAACGCAAGATGAGGAATGGAAGCATGATGTGGGAGTTTTTTTGGATCATGAAGAAATTAATGATTATACTTCAAAAACAAATATTGCAACACAGCTCATTAGAAGACAAGGTAAAGACTTGAAAGAATGTTTGGAGATGGGACTTATTGAAGATTTTAGACATATGGATATTATGCACTCCTTAGAAGAATTTTATAGCTTACAAGGAAAAGCAGAGCGAATTAAAAAGACACCACTACCTAGACAGTATTCTTATTTTAGTAATGTCTTCGTTTTGATTTTTATTCTATTGTTGCCTTTTGGATTAGTGGGAGAGTTTGCCAAATTAGGACATAATATCATGTGGCTTAATGTGCCATTCTTTGTCCTAATCGCCTGGGTTTTTTGGACAATGGAAACGATAGGAGACAGCAGTGAAGATCCTTTTGAAGGATTTATTAATGATGTGCCTATGACCGCATTATGTAGAACTATAGAAATTGATCTTAGAGAAATGCTCGATGAAGAGGATATTCCTGATGCTATAATAGCAGTAAACGATATATTAATGTAAGAATATGGAAACCAATTATAATTTAATAGCCTATAATTTAGACAAAGCTGCGGCAAATGCTCAAGCCATTCCCCAAGTGAGTATCAAATCTCCATTTAATCTCAAAGAAGCTTATGGCATTCAATCTATTGTCATGTCAAAAAGGTATTTGCGTGGATATAAAAATGTAGGGCTAAAATTGGGGTTTACCAGCAAAGCCAAAATGGAGCAGATGGGTGTGCATGATATGATATGGGGAAGATTAACGGAAGACATGACATATGCTAATGGTGGCTCTTTGAAAAAAAACAAGTTTATCCATCCAAGAGCCGAACCTGAAATAGCATTCCTCGTTAAAAAGAATATTAATGACATAATAACTAAGGACGATTTTGAAGACTATATTTCATCGGTATGTGTAGCTATCGAAATCATCGATTCTAGATATGAGAATTTCAAATTTTCTTTGGAGGATGTTGTAGCAGACAATTGTTCGTCAGCTGCTTATTGTTTAGGGGATTGGAAAGACTTTAGTACAAATATTAATGATATTAAAATCAATTTGTCAGTTGATGGGAAAGTGGTGCAGGAAGGTAATTCAACTGCCATTTTAGGTAATCCTTACAAATCCTTAACCGCTATATCAAGATTAGCCTTAGATAATGGAATTGAAATCGGTGAAGGAGATATCATTCTAGCAGGAGCAGCAACTCCCGCAATTTATATTGAGTCAGAACAGACCATTTCAGCCAATGCTGATGGATTAGGAGATGTAGTTCTCAAAGTAGAGTAGTTAAATTATTTGATCAATTAAATCCATTTTACAAAGCCTTTAATTAGAATTTATATTCCATCTTAAAAATTAGCAAATGCATTCGCACAAAAAAATACATTCAAATTTAGTACCTGCTGCTTTGGTACAACATACCATAGAACGAAAAGAAGGCAAGTTAAGTAGCAATGGTGCTTTAGTGGTAAATACAGGTAAGTTCACAGGTCGTTCTCCAAAAGACAGGTTTATTGTTGAAGATGATATTACTAAAGATACGGTAGATTGGGGAGATGTAAATATTAAAATATCTGCAAAAGCTTTTGATGCTTTAGAGCAAAAAATGAAGGACTATGTAGATGGCTTAGATGAAATCTATTCAAGAGATGTATACGCATGTGCTTCAAATAAATACAGACTTTTTATAAAAGTATTTACAGAAGCACCATGGCAGAATATATTTGCGCATAATATGTTTCTTCGACTCAATGAAGAAGAACTTAAAGTATTCAAAGAAGATTGGAAAATATATGCTTTTCCTGGTGTTGAGGCAGAGCCTGCCATTCATGAAACACGACAAGAAAATTTCTCAATCATAAATTTTACAAAGAAGACTATTCTCATTGGTGGCACTGCTTATACAGGGGAAATTAAGAAAGGAATTTTTTCTGTATTGAATTTTATTCTACCAGAAGAAAGGAATGTTTTATCAATGCACTGTTCTGCGAATGTTGGGAAAGAAAGTGATACAGCATTGTTTTTTGGATTATCTGGAACAGGTAAAACGACTTTGTCAAATGATCCGGACAGACGTTTGATTGGTGATGATGAACATGGATGGTCCACTTCTAATATTTATAATTTAGAAGGGGGGTGTTACGCCAAAACGATAGACCTTTCAGAAACAAAAGAACCTCAAATTTATAAAGCCATAAAATTTGGAGCTTTGCTTGAAAATATTGGCTACGAAGCTGATGGAGTGACTCCAGACTACAGGAATACCGATATAACTCAAAATACACGGGTAAGCTATCCGATATATCATATTGACAATATCATGTATAACTCAAGAGGTGATATTCCTAGAAATATTTTCTTTCTAACATGCGATGCCTTTGGTGTTTTACCTCCTATTTCTAAGTTGAGTAGAGCTCAAGCGATGTATCACTTTATCAGTGGTTATACCGCTAAGATTGCTGGGACAGAAGATGGGATAAATGAGCCACAAGCAACCTTTTCTGCGTGTTTTGGCTCTCCTTTTTTACCATTGCATCCTATCAGATATGCTAATTTGCTAGGCGAAAAATTAGATAGAGGAACTGATATCGGAGATGGTAAAATAAATGTATGGCTGGTAAATACAGGTTGGACTGGAGGTCCTTATGGAACAGGCAGTAGAATAGAATTGAGCTATACCAGAGCTATTATAAAGGCCGCATTAAATGGTGAGTTAAATGATGTTGACTACGATGATAATAATATTTTTAAATTATCGGTTCCTCAGTCTTGCCCTGATGTGCCTAATGCTATTTTAAATCCAAAACAAACATGGCGCAATGAATCAGAATATGATAAAATGGCACAAAAGTTGGCAAATTTATTTACAGAAAATTTTAAGAAATTTGATGATAAAGCTGATGCTGATTTGAAAAAAGCAGGTCCTAGCGGTTAGCCAGGATTGCTTTTAGATTAGATGAATTAAAACGCTAAAATGATCAAATATGAGCTATCAAATGGACAAGATCTTTTCTAAATAATGTTCCTTAATGCCAAACAACTTTTTTAAAGATTTTATTGAATCTAGTTTATCTTGATTTAACTTTTGAATGTCATTTGTTTTAGTTGCAATAATGAGCAAGTTTTTAGAAGTGTGTTCAGATGAAATAAATTCAACCACCTTAGTGTCATATCCATGAGCCTCTAATATCAAAGAACGAATCGTATCTGTTATGATCTCGGCTTGACGTTCTTTTAAAATACCATGTTGAACAAGAGGTTTCAATTCTTTTTCTACATCCAATTCTTTCCTGATTTGCTTGTGGCAACAAGGGGAACACACAATAAGCTCAGCGTTGTTTTGGATACCTTTAGCCAATGCGTCGTCCGTAGCAGTATCACAAGCATGTAAAGCAATAACGACATTCTCACTTTGCATTTGAATATTTTGGATAGTGCCTTCTTTAAAATTAAGGTTTTCCAGTTGGCATTCTTTGGCTATCGTATTACACTTATTAACTAGCTCTTGACGAAGCTCAATGCCTGTCACTTTAGCCTTGATCTCCTGACTCATAAAGTAATCGTACAAGGCAAAAGTGAGGTATCCCAAGCCACTGCCCATATCAATGACAAATAATTCTTTTTCAGCAGAAATGCTTTTTATTGCTGGATCCAATAATTCAATAAATTTATTAATCTGCCTAAATTTAGAGTGTTTTGTTTTAAGAATTTCGCCGTTCTTATTTGTCACGCCGAGTAAAGTCAGATATTTTTTATTCGAATCGACAATCCTAGATTTTTGTTTATTGTGATCGAGTGATGAGAGAGATGTTTCTGTAGGCGCTTTAACACTTATTTTGGCTTTATCATTTTCGTTAATTGATAGATAAAAATTGTTAGTTGTTGTGTAAAGATCGCTTTGAAAAAAAGTATCTGACATCAATTCTTTTATTAAAACTAAGGATTCATTGATACTGTAATTCTTAGTAATATCATTGGTTAAGTTTCGGTAAACAAAATTGAGCTTGGAGCCAGACTTTATGAGAACTCTTTTAACAATGATGCGTTTAAGTTCAGCTTCCTTTTCTCGCCTGTTAGTTAATACAAGCTTTACGAAAGTGTTCGATGCTAAACTATCTTGGATATTGTTAAGATAAGTATCAATCGTTGATATTATTTGATTCATATATTGGTTTGCATAGGATTTGTAGGTCTGCAAATTATTTCATTGTCACTATGTTTTGCAGTCAATATAAAATTGACACATTCGTGTACACGCATATGGTGTTTGTCCGCTTCGTTTAAAAGATTCCCGAGTTTTAATTGATCTCTCACGGGGCCAATTGCACCGCATAGATGCAAATCAATATTATTAGCTTTTAAGTCTTGGTCAAGATCAGACAAGACATGTAAGCCAGAGCTGTCTATTTCATTTATATTACTGGCATCTAGAATCAGATATTTGATAGGCTTTTTGCAAGCATTGACAAGTTGATTTATGCTTTCTTTAAAATGAGTAGTGTTGCCAAAATACAATTGATTGTCAAATCTTAGAATGAGAGCTTCTTCGACTTTTTCTGCTTGAATGAAACGCTTACAATCTCGATAAAATTCGGTGCCTGGAATATTGCCCAGTTCTACAATTTGAGGCTTGGAGCTTCTGTATAAGACAAGTAGAATAGATAAAACAACCCCAGTAAAAACTCCTTCTTCAATTCCGAAAACAAGGGTAGTGAAAAATGTAATCATCATCATGGCAAAATCTCTCTTGTGTGTCCGCCATAAATATTTGGCTTCCTTCAAATCGAAAAGACCGATGACCGCTAATAGTATTATAGCAGCCAATACTGATTTTGGGAGATAGTAAAACAGTGATGTAAAAAAGAGTAGTGTCAACCCTATAAGCAATGCAGTTATCAATGACGAGACAACAGTTTTGCCATTGGCGTTGCTGTTAATAGCTGATCTTGAAAAACTTCCCGAAGTAGGAATAGCTTGAAAAAATGATCCTATAAGTTTCGAGATACCTAGTGCAAATAATTCTTGGTTAGGTTTAACTGTATGGTCCTTGTGCTTATTTTCTAAAGCTTTCGCAATGCCAATACTTTCAACAATCCCAATTATAGTGACGGCTAAAACCGTAGGAAAAAGTCTTTCAAATAATGAAAGATTAAATTCGGGAATTTTAAAATGGGGTAGACCATCAGGCACGTCTTTTATAATGTCCACACCATATTTATTTAAATCTAAAAAGTAACTCAGCAAGATGCCTATCACAACAACGATAAGTGGACCTGGGATAGACTTATTTATTTTCTTGAATATCAACATCAGTAGTATTGAGCCAAAGCAAAGTCCAGCACTGATGAGATTGGCTTCACTTATATGAGTAAAAGCATGTTTGAATGTTTCCAAGGAGTGGGGGAGTCTTGGTATATTAATACCCAATCCATCACCCAATTGTGAAATGACAATAATAATAGCTGCTGCTGATGTAAATCCAGATATGACAGGATGAGATAGAAAGTTTACTATAAAGCCCATTCGAAAAATGCTCAGCAAAAATTGCATCACACCGATTAATAATCCGGCAGTGATTACCAGAGAAATGTACTCAGCAGAAAAGGGCTCAGCCAATTGACTAATTCCAGCAATTACAAGAAGTGCAGAAACGGCTACAGGTCCTACAGATAACCTTGTGCTACTCGCAAAAGTAGCGTAGATAATTAAAGGAATTAATCCAGCATATAGACCATAGATCGGAGGCACTCCAGCAAGCATAGCATAAGCCATGCCTTGTGGAATCAAAATGGTGCCCACGGTTAAACCCGCCCACAAGTCTTGTCGTAAGGTTTTCGAATTATAATTATCGAAACTATTGAATATAGGGAATAATTTTTTAATCAATTGTCGATTGTCTTTATCCTGAAGTATGGTCAGATGTAATTACCCATTCTCCATTTATTTTTTGCCATATCAGACTAAAAAATCCTGAAGGCGTATCTTCTTTTCTAGTCAATGTATATTGTCCAATCATTAAACAACAATCACTCGATAAAGATCTGATTTCTTCGATATCAAATTTTAGTTTGCCCATAGCATCAAGGTTTGGATACCCTTTTTTATAGTTTTCTAATGTTGTAATCCATCCTTTAGTGACTCCCCTTGTACCGATAAAACTTAATTGCTCTGATTGCCAATATCCTTCCATAAAAGCTTCTAAGTTACCTTGATTCCACGCTGCTTGCTGTGCAAATAATACTTTTTTTATCTCTGAAAAGGCATGTTGTTCCTGTTTGAGACTCATTCTAGCTGTAGAACAACTGAATGATAAAATAAGTCCAAGACCGATAAAAAGCACTAATTTATACTTCGACATAGTCTGAATGTGTTGATTTCATTGGCAAAAATACCAATAATATAAACATTACATACATAATGTTACTATATACATAAGAATCTTATATATTGCAATATGAATCATAAATTGTTCAGAGGTAGCCTAGATACTATAATTTTTAAACTGCTTTCGCAGAATGGCAGCATGTATGGTTACGAAATAACCAAGAAAGTTAAGGAACTCAGTGACGATCATTTTAAGATTACTGAGGGCGCCTTGTATCCTGCTTTACACAAATTAGAATCAAAGGGACTTTTGAATACAGAAACTAAGAATATTGGCAACCGATTGAGGAAATACTACAGCTTGACTGAAAACGGTCAAAAAGAGGTAAGTGTAAAAATGGAAGAGATGGTGAGTTTTATTAATAACTTACAAACTGTACTTAATTTAAAATCAGCTTCATGAAAAATGATATTGTTTTAAATGACAAGGATATTGATAACTTATTTTCTTTTGTAAGATCAAAGTATGTGCGGTACAAAGATGTTCAATATGAGATTGTGGATCATCTGGCATCAGGAATGGAGGATTTAATTTCAAATGATAATAGCTTGTCTAAAGCCATGGCTTTGGATGAAGTCTATAACCAATTTCCTATCACGGGTTTTAATAAATTGGTACAAGAGAAAGAAGTCTCAATGAGAAGATATTGGATAAAAAAGTTTTATAATTTTCTAGTTAAATATTTGACGCTGCCCAAACTCATTTTGTCTGTTGCTTTATACCTAATATTTAGACAAGTTTTGCTAATGGCTGGCCCCTTTATGCTTTATAATAAATTTTCAGTTTCAATTTTTTTCTTAACTATGATCGTGCTTTTAATCATGAGTTTAAGAGCAAGAGCTATGTTTAAAAATTCAAAAGATTATCTGGTCTTACAAACATATTTTATAAGTCTTGATTTCTTAGTGATGTTGCCTTTAATAATCATCTATCCATTAAACTTTGTAGATTATGGGGTTGTGGTTCAAGCAGATGGAATATTTGGAATTGCCGCATCTATTATTCTGACTTATTGGACTTTAGTCGCTTATGCGATGCAAAATGTTTTTCCAGATATGTTAGTGGAAGAGTTAAATGAAAAGTATGGCCATTTAAATATTAAAACCAGCTTGGCATAGAAATTTAGATAGTTTATTTTTCTACTTATTAAGAATATTGGAACTAGAAGTAACATACCAAGACGATTTCCTCATAGCCATCAATAAGCCCCATGGACTGCTTGTGCATAAAACAAATTTAGCGATGGATGCCGATATTTCAGTGTTAAAAGTATTACGTGCGCAGCTCAATAAACCCATATTTACAATTCATCGTTTGGATAGGAAAACGTCTGGAGTGCTATTGATTGCTTTAGACAAGAAAGTACAAAGAGAATTATCCAAACAGTTTATGGAACGTTCTGTCCATAAAACTTATTTGGCCTTAGTGCGTGGTTTTACAAGTGCGCATGGAACTATTGACTATGCCGTAAAAGATCTCAAAGGCAAAATTAAAGATGCGACAACTCATTATAAAACTTTGAAAAAGTATGAATTGGATTTGCCTTTCGGCAAACATCTGACTTCTAGATATTCACTTGTAGAATTAAAACCAGAGACGGGCCGCTATCATCAATTGCGTATGCACATGGCGCATATATTTCACCCTATCGTTGGTGATCGACCACATGGCTGTAATAAGCAGAACAGATTATTTAAAGAGCGTTTTGATTTAATGGAGATGATGTTGCATGCAAAGGATATAGAGTTTTTTCATCCAACACTAAATAGACGTATGCAAGTATGCGCACCTCTTAGCGATACGTTCAACAGAATGCTGAACACTTTTGAGAAGGAATGTATTTTAAGTTGAATTTAATGCAATGTAATAAAGTGTACATTCATTTATTACACACTCATTAATAGTCTTATTAGATTTTAGTAATAGAGCCTTTTTTCGTTTTTGATTGACCTCTCGTCAAATACTCAATAAAGTAGGTATAAACGCCATTGACCAATTCTTGGTTTTCAAACTTGCCGTCCCACCATTCCTGAAAAGTATGAGGATCAAAACTGTTTTTATTGTATATCTTATTTCCCCACCTATCAAAAATCATAAATTGTTCAATGGACAAATCTGACCCATCTTTAAATCCCAATTTAAAGGATTGATTAAAACCATTGGAAAACGAAGAAAATATATTGGGTACATATAAATCAATTATTTCTAAATTATCAGGTTGTAAAAAACCTTGAGTCAGATTTTGATTTCCGGTAACTGTGAGTATAACAGGTTCCCCACCAGTCTGACAAACAGATTGATTAGAGTTTGACATAGAAATAGCAAATGGGGTGATAATTGTTTGGGCATGCCCTATGTTTACACTCCAACAAAGTAAAGATATTATGCAAAGTTTTTTCATGAGTTTACTTTTGAAGATCACTTCGATCAATCACTGCTTTGAATTTTTCATATCCCTCCCTTACGGCCTTTACCTCCCAATCAAATGTAAAATCGGAGTGACCATTCATAAGTTCTTTTACGGTAATACCGAATTTATTTTTTTCAATCGCAGCCAGGCCATACGTTTCAGCTGAATGTGGTGTAAGCTGAACGGTGATTGTGTTTGCATTAATAAGATGTTGAAAATGATCAGAAAAATTTATAATACATTCTCCATTTGACAGACGTGCAGTTCCGCGCTCAAAAACAGCGGTTTCTGGCCCCTCTAAAGAAGCATAGCGAATTAATTTACTTTCATCATCAGGATGATCATCTATGATGTTTTTTGCGACGATATTCTGATCTCCATTTTCATTGGTATATGTAAAAGTGCCATCATTGTTATCTACAATTTGAGTTATGGATTCTTCAATGTTGGTGACAATCCCGTCTCCTGAAGTGTGGGTTGATATTAAATGACCCTCATTAAGGTTTGTTACAACAGAAAGCAAAGGGCCAAGATCAATTGTATTAGTGATATTTTCCTCATCAATATATACAAGTTCATTAGTAAACATGTTGAAAACAAGATTAGTGACAGTTTCTTCAACTTGCGCAACGGTACCGTCTCCTGAAGTATGGATTCCTATAACATTTGTAAAGGCTCCGCTATTTTCGTTTGAGTAAACTGAAACCAAGTCATTAAGGTCTATAACATTAACTTCTCCATTTTCGTCAATATAGTTCAATTGGTTTGTAATGTCATCAAATGTCAAAATAGTTAAAATATCTTTATGGTCTAAAGTCGTGACTGTACCATCCTCACTGATGTAACTAAAACTGCCATCATTATTATCTATCAAAGTTGTGACAGTTTCAATGCCAGACCCATTACCCGCTAGGCTATTAAGATCAATGGTTTCTGTTCCACCATCTTCTAGAGTCAGAGATAGCACTGTCCCATTTAAACTGAAGTCAATAATTTGCTGGTCGTCAGAACCTCCTGGTGGAAAAATGCCAGATAGGTCAATTGAATTGCCATTTGAAATGATTAACTCAGTGCCATTTAAAGTCAATATCTGATCGTCACTGCCATTGCCTCCACCGGTTAATGCAGATAAATCGACTGAAATTGTATTTCCATCCTCAATTTCTAGACTTAAAGTATTGTCGATTAATCTAAAGTCTAATAATATTTGATCATCACCAGCCCAGTTTCCGCTGACCAAATCAAATAAGTCTACAGATTTGCCGTCAGTTATTGTAAGTTCCGTACCATTTAATCCCAAGTCTTGTAACTCATTTTGATTGTCGTTATCAGCGTCATCCACTTCATCAATAACACTTCGATATGAAAGGAAAGAGTAAGGGACGGAATTCAACTTAGCCACACTTCTTAACTCAGTACCTCCATCAATGCTAATTATAGTTTCGATAAAATAATCATCAGACGACCAATCAATATCTGATAAGTTATCATTCCCATTGCCTTCTCCAACAGAGAAAAAATAAAGACCAAAAGCATTTGTACTGGTTAGGTGTTGCTCCGTCAATACATTCTGGCCATTTTGTGAGCCTTTTAAAATTTTTATTTCAGCATCAATTGTGGCATTGGGTATCGGTAGTCCCTCTGCATCTCTAGCGATAGCTTGATAGTTAACGGCATATGGTATAGACTGACCATTTAAAAGAATGGAGCACAGGATTAGACCTAATAGTAGTGAAGTTTTCATATTATATTTTAACAAAAATACACATTAATTATATTTGTTATATGTGTGACCTTATTTATATGAATGTTTTACAACAATGTTCATGATAAAATCGCGTTATCTTGAGTACGATAATTCCTTTATTGTCAAATTTACTTCATGTAATATATCTACTATATCTCAACAGCTTTACTGACATTACTTATGTGCTTTTCTGTTTATAATTATTTTTTTAATTTCGAACTGATAGCAGGATTTTTTTGACACATTTATTATCCTAGATATTTAATTTATCTTTTAGCTATGGCAAAATTTTTAGGCCTTATGGCTAGATGGACAAGATTAAGTCTGTCTTCACCGAGTGGGCTTATGCGAGCTTTTTCTTTGACGTTGTGCTTGCATTAACCGCGCATTTAAGCATAAATGATGGTGGATGTATTTTCTAAGCAGTTGGACTTTTGTCGTTAATTGTCTCTCGCTTTTCCTATGGTAGGCTCTACATGTAATTAAAGTTTTGTTCCAAATGCAGCGAATTGATTGGTTAATCAGTTTTTATATCAGATTTGGGAAATTATGACTACGGAATAACATATTATTTTCACTTTATAAGTGAAAACCACTAGCTTTCAGTAGTTTATGTTTCGTAAATTTGTTCTGCGAATACTCCCAGTTCCTTAGCAGTGGTCTTATATAATATTTTAATGTATGATATTATCCCCCAAATATTGTTAAAAGAAGACTTGTATTGGATATAATGAAAAACAATCTATTGAAACTAATTTTTGTAGGCATCATGCTCTTGTATGCCACATCTAACTTTGCTTCACATATAGTTGGAGGCGAAGTCAGCTATACATTCAACGCATTTAATACAGACACAACTTATGTCAATTTTAATATTGAATTGATAATGTATCGAGACCCCAGTGGTATTGATTTTGACCAATTGGCTGATTTTGGCGTGTTTAAAGAAAACCTAGATGGCACTTGGTCATTGGTCAGAGTAGTTGATAATATACCCATCGGTCCAGTGCTTAACATTTCTGCCAATGCAGATCCGTGTAAGCAAGAATTGTTAAGTAATGATATTGTAGAAACGACAAACTACAACTTTGATATAGATTTAGAAATAAGTGATCAAAGCTACTTGATAGCTTATCTTAAATGTTGCCGTAATTTTTCATTAAATAATATTTCAGATCCAGGTGATACTGGAGCAGTTTATGATATTACCATTTCACCAGACGCACAAAAACAAGGAAACACGAGTCCAAAGTTTAAAACATATCCACCTATTTATATCTGTTCTGGATTTGATTTATATTTTGATAACTCAGCCGAAGATTTAAATGGTGATGAATTGAGATACAGTTTTTGTGCACCCTCTAATTCTGGATTTAATCCAGACCCAGTAAATACTTTGCCCCCATTTGAAAATGTAAATTACATCTTGCCCTTTAGTGCAATTAATCCGGTCGGAGGTAATCCACAGATATCAATAGACAACGAAACTGGTATTATATCTGGTTTTCCCAATTCCCTTGGCTCCTATGTTGTAGGTGTCTGTATAGAGGAATATCGTGATGGAAAATTGCTGAGTCGCGTGAGAAGAGATTTCGAATTTAATGTTGTCAATTGTGTATACCGCGTCTTAGCAGAAATAAAATCTGATGAAATTATAAGCGATCCAAAAGGCATTTCTAATAAAGATTTCTATTTAATTGATTCTTGCAAAGCAGAGGTAATAAACTTTACAAATGCATCTATTCATAAACAAAATATTTTAGCTTATCAATGGCAGTTTTATGACGCTGACAATAACCTTGTCATTGATACGATAGGGTCAGACCTAAGAGACCCCTCAATAACATTTCCTAGTAATGGCTATTATGAGGGACAGATGATCGTCTTTGATGTTGGTGGGAATTGTACTGACACGGCTAATATTATTGTAAATATTTATCCAATCATCGATTGTGAATTTTCTTTTTCTTACGATGCTTGCACAAATGGTCCTGTGGCCTTTGAGAATCTCACAGATTACGCTGAAAATGATTTGTTGTCTTGGACCTGGTTCTTTGGTGATGGGGATTCCTCCAATGAGAAAAGCCCTGCACATAAGTATAAAGACCCAGGCATTAATATGGTTACATTAGTTGTAGAAGATATAAATGGTTGTGTTGATTCGATCATGCAAGAAGTGGAGTGGGTACCGTTTTTGGAATTTGAATTTCCTCAAGAGCAGTTTTTCGACACTATAATTTGTCCTGGAGATTCTGTCTTTATCAACCAAAATTGGATCATCGATAATACGCAAGAATTAGTAACTGTAATTTCGTTAGCGACAGGATGTGATTCTTTATATCAATCTTATAATATCAACTTTTATGAGCCCTATTTGACAGAGGAAGAAGAAAGGTTTGTTTGTTTGGGAGATTCAACATTCTTTGACAACACCTGGTATCAACAAAGCGGCGTATATGTCGAATATATAAAGTTTAAAAACTCAAGCTGTGATTCTTTAGTAAGACAACTTTTATTGACCGTTGGAGAAGAGGCGGCTTTCGTTCAACAAGATACTTTGATTTGTTATGGAGAAAGCATTGAATTTTTTGACAGAACCCTAAATGAAACAAATACGTATCAATCTATCATACCCTCAGGTCAGAATTGTGATTCTATAATATATGAGGTGAATTTAATTGTTGAACAAGATCCAAGGGTGGAAGAAACTGAGGTTAATATCTGCGATTCCGATTCTATCTTTTTTAATAACCAATGGTTGTTTGACGAAGGCGTATATTATGAAACAGTTCAGACTTCAATTACAGCTTGTGATAGTATTCAAAAGATTTTGGATTTATCTATAACACCTCCACCTGATGCTTTTATTGAAGACTCGATTGTGATTTTTCAAGAACAAGATTTTAAGTTAGTGCTCAATACATCTAATCAAAACCAAGTTTTGTGGACGCCTTCAGCTGGCTTAAGCTGTACTAACTGTTTTGAACCAACAGTCAATCTAAATGAAAATCAAACTTTTGATCTCACCATAACTAATGAAGTGGGGTGTAGTACAAAGAGAAGTATATATATCAATATAGAAAAGCCTGTTGATTTCTATGTGGCTAATGTTATTGATCCTTCAATTAATAATGATTCAAGCTTATTCTTACAATGCAATGAAGATTTATCTTTTAACTACGATTTGTGGGTTTATGATAGATGGGGTAATGAGGTTTTCTATAAATCTGATATTGAGGCCAATGATAAAGATAAAGGGTGGAATGGCGGGCAGTGGGATTCAGGTGTATACATTTATATGATTCAAATTAAGGGGAATGTGCTTCCAAATGTGCTTTCAGGAACAATTTCTTTGCTCAGATAGCCTAAGTTCATTGAGGTTTAGAGTTTATTTTGTTTTTTTCCAAATGAAATGAAACTTTTTATGCCTTAAAACCGTTTGGTCTATTATAAAGCAGAAATAATTCTTCTAAAAATCAAAAAAAAATATACTATTATAATAGATAAAAGCGACTCAAAAGGGCGCTTTTTGTGTTTTATTAATTAAAATTTTAAAATGGCAAGACCTCGTACTAAAAAGTTTGAATTTGGAAAGGGTATTTATTACTTCAATATCAAGAAGGGGTATAATAACAATATCACAATCAAGCGTTTAGAGAAGAAAAAAGCAATTGATGCATATAAGCAATATTTGAAAACTCAGCCAGAAAATTGTGACTGGTTAGGAAAGTGGGACGGGAAGAAGTTTATTGAAGATAATTTCGAGACTGAATCAGCTGAATGCAAATAGTGAAAACAAAAAAAAATAAGTTAAAGGGAAGAAGTGCAAATTTCTTCCCTTTTTTTATTTCAAAAAGTAAATATGATCTGATTTTAGAGGGTTATTCGACATTTAAACAATTACATTAGTGTTCATAACTATTTTAAATCAACTAATCAACAAAGAATGAAACGAAATTTAGCCTTAGAATTTGTAAGAGTTACAGAAATCGCTGCTATTAATTCTGCCCGTTGGATGGGTAAAGGAGATGAAAAAGCAGCTGATCAAGCTGCCGTAGATGGTATGCGTAAAATGTTAGACACGGTCGCTTGTTCAGCAACAGTTGTTATTGGTGAAGGGGAGAGAGACGAGGCGCCGATGTTATATATTGGAGAGAAAGTCGGTGGTGCTGATACACCTGAATTAGAAATTGCTTTAGATCCTCTAGAAGGTACAACCATTTGTGCAAACGGTGGCTATAATGCGATATCTGTGATGGCTATTGGTCGAAAAGGAAATTTATTACATGCGCCTGATATATATATGAATAAAATTGCAGTTGGTCCAGATGGTGTTGGTGCAATTGATATCAAAGCGTCTCCTACGGCTAACCTCAAAAGATTGGCACAAAAGAAGGGTTGTACTGTTGGTAATTTAACAGTTATAATTTTAGATAGACCAAGGCATAAAGAGCTTATTCAAGAGGTACGAGACAATGGTGCAAGAATAAATCTCATAGATGATGGAGATGTTTCTGCAGCTATCGCAACTGCTTTACCAGGTTCTGGTATTGATTTGCTTTTAGGTGTGGGAGGTGCACCTGAAGGTGTGATCGCCGCTGCGGCCATGCGCTGTATCAAAGGTGATTTTCAAGGTATATTGGTGCCAAGAAATGATGCAGATATTGCTCGTGCTAAAACCATGGGAGTCGAAGATATCAATAAGGTTTTTACAATGAATGAATTAGCTAATGGTGATGTGATGTTTGTCGCAACAGGCGTTACAGATGGCAGTCTCCTAAAAGGTGTAAAGTTTAAAACATGGGGCGCGATCACAAGCTCGATTGTAATGAGAAGTGCATCAGGTACGATTCGCCACATTTCAGCGGAACATCATTTTGATCGTAAACCAACGTATTAATTAAATCTGGAGTTGATTCTTTTTTATTTTTCTTTTTCAAACGGCAAGACTGTGCGGTTTGCATGTATGCGCCATGATTAAATAAATATTACCCAAAATTACATCCTCTGGGATAAGTTTGCTTCATGCAATGCCTCTTTCATTGATGTCCTTGGCGATTGTTAATGGTCAAACTGAAACTAGAGTTTTAATCCATAGTTATATTTAGCATATCAAATGCGGGGTAGTGAAGGGAAAAATTTCTGTGCTCTGAGTGTTTTCAATTATAACCATGACAGCAATTTTCGACACAAGTCAATAGAAAATAAGCTTCTATAAATGAGTCTGCCAAATTGATTAAGATACGGGTCAGCTGTTTGAATTGAAAAAAAAATAGTTGATTAACTAGATAATATGGATTTACTAAGCAATATAAAAATCAGCCAATTTAATATGACTGATAAAACTTCTCGCTTCTTTATTTTAAAATAATATATCCAATTTATTGGTTTGTTATTATTTCACTTTAGTGAAAGTGAAGCACACGTTGGCAGAAAAAAAAATAAAAATCTTTTACAATACCGTATCTACTCTGTCGTCTACAGAATATTTGCCTGAACCTAAAAGGTAAATAGAAGTAAATCCAATAAAATATAACAAAGCTGGCTCTTTTGACCCGCCGTCTGCTTTTTGCATAAACCATGGGTCAGTCCCGTGAAATACAAAAGCAGCAACCATCATGGTAATGATAAGAGGCAATGCCGCTAAACGCGTTTTATAACCAATAATAATGAGGATACAAGCCAGAAACTCCGCAAAAACAGTAAGTCCTAAAGAAATGGATGGAGATAAGCCTAAAAATGAGATGAATTTAATTTCACCACCATTGATTATCTTTTCAAGTTTGCCTAAGCCATGACCCAAAAGCATATAACTTCCAAACCCTAGTCTTAAAATCAAGGCTGCTAAATCTGGATATTGAAGACTCATATAATAGTTTTATCCTCCGCACACAATTCTTAACTCAGAAATTTGAGATGACCATAAGTCCATTTGTTCTTGCTCTTCACCTTTATCACAAAAGTCCGTGATTTCTAAGATGGTTTGCTGGGTAATATCTGATTTATACATTCTATATTCCAGATATTCGCCTTCTTCGGTACTATCAAACTTAAATCGCAGCCTTTCTTCTTCGATATCATCCAGTAAAATAGCTTGTTCTTCGGACTCATCCCAAGAGAATGTATAGACATCATCATTAATATCTGCAATGTCAGAAAACCATAAAACCAGGCATTCTGGTGCGGTTAAGAATTTGTACATAATAGAAGGAGAGCACTTAAATATAAACTCCATCTCGATTTTCACTCTACTCATTTAAAAAATAATTATTTGTAAGTATTTGGCTATTAATATAATGGGCAGAATATATACGTTAATTATTCAAAACAAAAATAAATCAACTTATTTTTTTCTAAAATGAACTTTTTTCGGTCAAATGCTATTGATTTACATATATCACCATGACTATTGGGAAAGTTGCGTATTGCGTTAGATAGTCATACCTTTGGGAAACCTTTAATTTAAGAGATAAAAGCACCTAAGAATATGAGGCAATTAAAAATTACCAAATCTATTACTAACCGCGAAAGCCAATCACTTGAAAAATATCTACAAGAAATAGGAAAAGTCGACCTCCTCACCCCAGAAGAAGAAGTAGACTTAGCAAAGAAAATTAAAGCAGGAGACCAAGAAGCTCTTGAAAAACTCACCAAAGCGAACTTAAGATTCGTCGTATCAGTAGCCAAACAATATCAAAATCAGGGATTATCATTAAGTGACCTTATCAATGAAGGTAACCTTGGATTAATTAAAGCGGCTCAAAGATTTGATGAAACGAGAGGTTTTAAATTTATTTCATACGCTGTTTGGTGGATTAGACAATCCATACTTCAAGCATTAGCAGAGCAATCAAGGATTGTTAGACTACCACTTAATAAAGTGGGATCATTAAATAAAATTAATAGGGCATTTTCAGAACTCGAGCAAGAGTTTGAAAGAGAACCTTCTTCTGATGAGTTAGCCGAATTGTTGGAAATTTCTTCTGATGAAGTTGAAACAACTTTAGGCGTTGCCGCTAGACACGTATCAATGGATGCACCATTCGTAGATGGGGAAGATAATTCATTACTAGATGTTCTTGAAAATAGTGGAACACCTGGAACAGATACCAAATTAGAATACGCAGAATCACTAAGAAGAGAAATCGAAAGATCTCTTAATACTTTAACGGAAAGACAATGCGATGTTATTAAATTGTATTTCGGTATCGGAATCGAACATCCAATGTCTCTTGAAGATATAGGAGAAAGATTTGGTTTAACCAGAGAACGTGTTAGACAAATAAAAGACAAAGCGATAAATAAATTAAGATCCGCATCAAGAAGTAAGTTGTTGAAAAACTACTTAGGATAGTTCTTAGCTTAAATAAAATCAAATAAAAAAATGTTCGGATTTATTTCGGACATTTTTTTTTGACTCTTACTCAGCTCAGAAAACATCAATGTCTTCTATTTTAGTTTTTGCTTAAGGACTTTTTTCAATTTATTGGAAAAGATTGAACCCCTGTGACCTGCATCTCCCAGTGAAATCAAATCAACTTTATCAGGAAATGATTGCTTGAGTTGCTGTGACTCATCGAATGGAATGACGCGATCATTGATTGCGTGAAAGATGGAAACAGGACATTTTATTTTTTCAAGAAACTTGTCATTACGAAATTTATATTTGACCAAAAATGATGGTGCTATTGGATAGTACCTGTTTTTTATGCTCAAAATACTTCTGTAGGGAGAAACTAAAAATAAAGCGTTGGGTGAATTGTTAGCGGCAAGATATGAAGCCATACCTGTGCCTATGGAGTACCCTACAATAACGATGCTTTTTTCTTTATAAAAAGATTTGAGATAATCATAAACCTTTTGAATGTCACTGTACATCTGATTTTCATCATGAAGTTGGCCGCCACTTTTTCCATAGCTTCTGTAATCCGGCATGAAAACATCATAACCCAAACCACTCATCATGTCTGATTGGTGTATACATCTTCTAATACTGCCTTTGTTGCCGTGAAGATATAGGATTACACCTTTCGAGTTGGCTTCTTCATTGTAATAGCAACTTAGATCAATTTTCTTCTCTACTTTAATTTTAACCTCTTTGCCTTTGCGAAATTGATAATCTTGTGGCAGTTTTTCTGGTAAAAACAATATGCGCTCTTGCGAAAAGTATAAACCCAATGAGGCCAAAATGTAAATGATAAAAATTATACCAAAAAATACTTTTAAGAATTTCAAAATAAAACTACAAGATTAGTGATTTAATGAGATGCCTTTATTTGTCTGGAACAATAATTTTTAAAGGCCGCAATAAGCTATTGTCCAATGAGATAAAAGTTTCAGTTCTTTGAATGCCATTTATTTGTTGGATATCATGAGAAATTATATTTCGCAAATGTTCCGTATCTCTGCTGATAACTTTTGCAAAAATGCTGTATACACCAGTCGTGTAATGGGCTTCTACCACTTCAGGAATATTACCTAATTCTGTAGAGACCGAATCATATAATTTACTTTTCTCTAAATATATACCCAGAAATGCAGTGATATCATAACCCAGTTTTACATAATCTACTTTTAGTTCAGAGTTGAGAATCACTTTAGCTTCCAAGAGTTTTTTAATTCTAACGTGTACTGTTCCCCCTGAAATAAAGAGTTCTTTTCCTATTTCTGCATAGGTCTTTTTTGCATCACTCATTAAAATTGACAAGATTTTTAAATCTGTGTCGTCTGGAACAAAGGCTTTCTTCATTATAATTAAGAATAGTAGCGTTATAATAATAGCTCAAATTAAATAAAACAATGCTTAAACCGTATATAGTTTTCTAAAGTATTTGCCTTAGGTCAGAAAGCTAACAGAAGAATGATCGATGTTTTAATATATTTGTCCTTAAAGCGTTTTTAAGAACTTATGCCAATAAATCCGAATACTGATAAAAATTATATTGTCTGGCAGCCTTTAATAGTGGCTATAGCCGCAGCCATAGGTCTAATTGCAGGTTATAAAATGAATTTTGCTAATAATGATCTATCACTAATTAAGTTAAATAATGCTGAAGTACCTACAGCCGCTGATGGAAGAATCGAAGAAATACTGCGGTTTGTAGAAAGCAATTATGTAGACAGTTTGGATCAGGACGAAATGACTATTGATGCCATTAATCACATTCTGAGACAATTGGATCCACATTCCAGTTATATCACGCCAGAAGAATTGACTGACCATAATGAAAAAATGGAAGGCAAATACAAAGGGATCGGAATTGAAACAATCAAACTTAGAGATACCTTTTATATTACACGATTGGTCCCAAATGGTCCTGCTGATAAAATCGGTTTGCAAGTAGGTGATGCAATACTTTCGATTGAAGATCAAGAATTAGCAGGGAATGAAAGCAGCTTTGATGATATGCGCCAATATCTTAATGGAGATAAAAAATTGGATTTTCTTAAAATAAGGTTTCTCAAATTAGATGGTAAAGAAGAAATAGTTGACACACTAGGACCGAGATATATTGAAATTGCATCAGCCAAAAAATCTTATCTGGTTGATGATAACACGGCATATATTAAGTTGACAAGATTCAGCGCCAATACCTATGCTCAGTTTATGAAATCCGTAGAAGTTTTGTTGTCAGATAAGGAGAAGATAAATTTGATCATAGATTTAAGAGACAACCCTGGAGGTTATTTACCTCAAGCCATAAATATCTTGTGTCAATTGTTTGATGAAAAAGATAAGTTACTGACTTATACGGAAGGACTGAATCGTAAAAAAGCAGAGTACCGTACAACAGGCAAAGTTTTTTTTAATATAGACAAGGTGGCTATTTTGACAAATGCAAATTCTGCTTCAGGTAGTGAGATCTTAGCGGCGGCCATCCAAGATTGGGATAGAGGTTATGTGATTGGTGAATCCACATATGGCAAAGGTTTAGTCCAGCAGATTTTTCCATTAACCAATGGTGGGGCATTAAGATTAACCATTGCAAAATACTATACGCCAAGTGGCCGACTGATTCAGAAATCTTACAACAATATTAATAATGATTTTGTAGCAGACACCTCAAGGTATGAAACCAGAATATTAAGCCGTAGCGTAGATGGAGGAGGAGGAGTTGATCCTGATTATGAAATTCAAGATGTTTATAATGAAGCTTGCTTAGATTATGAGGACTATGTAGATTTTTATTTGATAGATTTAATGAAACAATTTAAAACTTCAAGAATAGATCATAATCAAATTTCATTGGATGCCTTTAACAAATTTATCAATGATGAATTTGAAGGTGATTCTGATGCATTAGAATTGACGTGTGATGCCGATATAATTGAACTCATTGAGGCAAGGATGACACGCATGCAAAAGGGAGAAAATGAATACCAAGAATTGCGTAATCAAAATGATCCTTACATTATCAAAGCACTAGAATTAATTAAGAATAATAAAACGACTTTAGCTTTACTGTCGGAAAAATAATCACCTTAGAAAAATAAGCTCTCCCTCTTGATCCCACCTTATGAGTCTCGAGCTTTTGGATTTGTTTGCGCTGTCACGGTGTGTTTCAAAAACATAATCAACATTGTTTATGACTTCTGTACTAATATCTACAAAATTTGTAGGACTAGGAGCTCCTTGGAGATTGGCACTGGTTGAAACAATGGGTTTCCCTAAATGTGCAATGAGTTTTTTGAGCATCTGATTTTTAGTTACTCTAATGGCAACGGTATTGTCCGCATTGCATAGGAAATCAGGTAATTTTTGACTGGCTTCGTAAACGACACTAATAGGGCGCAGATGATAGTGAATTAATGTTTCTACACGAGGATGAACATCCTTAACCCACTTTTTGAGGTGGGCAATACTATCAACAAGCAGGATTAATGGTTTATCTAAATCTCTATTTTTTATTTCGTAAATGCGGCGCACTGCCTCTTGATTTAAGGCGTCACAACTTAATCCCCATATAGTATCCGTAGGACAAAGGACGATTTTCCCTTTGTTTATTAAGGTTTTAACATGATTTAGATCGTCTAAATAGTTGCACATACACCAAAAAAAATAGTTCTTCGTTAGATAAGTAGTTGCTAAATAACTTGGGGTATAAACGAGATATGTTTAACTTTAATTTTGCCAACTTAAAGTTTTTATCAGGATTTTTAAATATCGCTTTAGTAAATCATAATAAATGACTTTTTCATAATGAGAATATATAAAATTTACCTACTTGCCCTGATTTCAATTCTAAGTTTGATTTCAATCACTGATACATTTGCTGCACACATCGTGGGCGGAGATGCCAGATATACATTTTTGAACTTTGATCAAGACACCACAGAAGCCACCTTTCTCATAGAGTTCTTTATGTATCGGGATGCATTTAGTAATGGGGCCCCATTTGACTCACCAGGCAATAATAACGGAGGTGCCAATTTTGGTATTTACAGACAAAATCTAAATGGAACCTGGACTTTTATTGATGCATTCAGAAATCGAGATCACGGTTTAGTTACAGATGTAGAAAGAGTGGATGATCCGTGCGTAGACGAACCTACGGATGTTGGTGTTGAAAAGACACGGTATGCTTTTGAAGTGACTTTGGATATTTCAAATACCAGCTACATAATTACTTATCAACGATGTTGTAGAAATAACTCAATTAATAATATTCGAGACCCGGGTGATACGGGTGCTGTTTTTGATATTGAAATTACTGCAGCTGCTCAAAGTTTAGGGAATAGCAGTCCGAGGTTTAATAACTTTCCACCCATATTCATTTGTGGAGACCAAGATGTAGATTTTGATCACTCTGCTTCGGACATTGATAATCAAGGAGATGTCTTGAGATACACTTTCTGTGCGCCTTTTGAATCAGGAGGCCCGACAGGAACACAACCAGGTCAGAGCACAACCTGTTGTACTTGTGTAAGACCTGATCCCTCCACTTGTCCACCTCAATATGGCTTGGTTAATTTTTTACCACCATTTACAGCAACTGCTCCTTTAGCAGGTAACCCTGTTGTGACTATTGATCCTATATCTGGATTAATTTCAGGAGTGCCTGAAATACCTGGACAATTTGTTGTTGGTGTTTGTGTAGAAGAAAGAAGAAATGGTGTTTTATTAAGCACAACAAGAAGAGATTTTCAATTCAATGTTGTAGAATGTACACCTAATGTCTTTGCACAATTAGCTGGAGATGAAATAGATGCAGGTGGACTAGATGGCAGTACATTTTTTATACAATCATGCGGAGAAGAAACAGTTTTTATAGAAAATACAAGTTTTGATGAAAACGAAATATTTGATTATCACTGGACTTTTTTCAATCCGAATGGCACACTTTTAGATGAAATCCAGGGTGGATCATCAGTCAGAGACGTCAATATTACTTTCCCCGGAGTAGGGGATTATACTGGAGTTATGATACTCAATGAAGGCACTGAATGCTCAGATACAGCCAATTTTATGGTGAGTTTGTTTCCCGCAATTAATGCGGAATATATTTTTAACTATGATACGTGTGCTGCTGGTGATGTCTTCTTTACTGATTTTTCAGAAACTGGAGCATCTAGTGAAATTATAGATTGGGATTGGGATTTTGGTGATGGTACTTTTTCGGCCTTGAAAGATCCTGATCACAGGTTTAGTAGTCCTGGGATAAGAGAAGTGATTTTAACTGTAAGGGATTTAAATGACTGTGAGGATACTTTTGTGGCTACGGTAGACTGGCGGCCTTTGCCTCAAGAACTGATAGTTGAACCTTCCACTTTTGTGGGTTGTAATCCCTCTGAAATATTCTTTGATAATTTATCTGCACCTATTGACTCAAGTTATGATATTACATGGGATTTTGGTGATGGAACTTTTGGTACAGAAGTCAGCCCGACTCATATTTTTGAAGAGCCTGGTAACTACGATATCTCTCTTGAAGTTATTTCACCTTTAGGATGCGTGACTACAAAGGATTTTAATTCTTTAATACGGGTATTGGAAGCGCCCGTCGCAGCATTTGAGTGTAGTCCAGATGATCCCAATGTTTTTAGAAACACTGTCCAGTTTACTGACCAGTCTCAACGGGCAGGTGCCTGGCAATGGGATTTTGGTGGTGACGGCAATGCTTTTATACAAAATCCTTCCCACGCATTTCAAGATACAGGAGTATTTCGAGTTAACTTAACTGTTTTTCATCCTAGCACGTCGTGCACAGATACTATAAGCAAGCTGGTTGATGTAAGACCAGTTGTCCGTTATTTTTTACCCAATGCTTTTACACCAAACAACGATGCTTCCAATGATCTGTTTTTTGGCGCAGGTTTCTTAGATGGTTTGGCTGATTTTAATTTGAGTGTTTGGAATCGGTGGGGTGAAATGGTTTTTGAAACTACTGACCCTAGAGATGGTTGGAATGGACAGAAGAACAATACGGGGGCACTTTCGCCGCAAGGCGTCTATGTTTATCAAGTTTCATTTGTAGGCCCCCGGGGTGAAAAAGAAGCTATGGATGGGCATGTGACACTGATTAGGTAGTAAAACAAGTTTTATAAAGATCATTAACATAATGATTTTTCTTGATTCAGATACTTATTTAGAGCTAAAGTGGCCATATACAAAGGGTTGCAAGTATATTTGACCAAGTTTAGATTTATGGGCTCAAGACATACATTATATCTATTATTGTTATATCTTTGCGCCTCGAATTTAAATACTAACTATCATGGATTTAATTAATTACGTACACCAACAACTCACTGCAAAGAAAGAATACCCAGATTTTAGACCTGGTGATAACATTGCTGTCAGTTATAAAATTAAGGAGGGAGCTAAAGAAAGAATCCAAGTATTTAAAGGTAACGTGATCCAATTTAATAGTTTAGGATCAACAAAAACATTTACTGTTAGAAAAATGTCTAATGGGGTAGGTGTTGAAAGAATATTCCCTTATTCTTCTCCGATTATCGATAAAATTGAAGTGTTGAAAAGAGGAAAAGTGAGAAGGGCTAAGCTTTACTACTTGAGAGAATTAGTAGGTAAAAAAGCTAAGATCAAAGAAAGAACGTTCAGAAAATAAAACCTTTAAAAGGTTATAAAAGATGTTAAAATCCAGTTCAATTCATTTTGACTGGATTTTTTATTTTTAATCTGGCACAGTATTGAGACTTAAATTGATGATTCTGCTTGCACAATGAGTTGTGTCTATTGGGAAAATGACCAATTTGGCGTAGTTCACATTTCATTGTGTTGAATTATTTAAGGATCAAGTTTTGTTTGTAACATATATTGTACTTTTCTAATGTCAGCATATTTCCTCAAATAATATTAAATTAGTTTAATGCAATTAATGGTTATAGATGAATTTTAGCGATCTGAAATATTTTGCTGCGTATACCATCCCGTTGTGCACATTAATTGGCTTGACCCAGTTTGGCTATTTTACTTACCTCACACTTTTTTATGCCTTTGGGTTTTTACCACTCTCAGAGTTGGTATTAAAAGGTAATACTAACAATTTGTCCAAGGATATAGTGGACGCAAAAAGGCACGCAAAATTCTTTGATTGGTTATTATACTTCAATCTGGTCTGGGTTTATGGACTTGTTTTCTTGTTCTTGTGGGTGCTTAGAACTTATAATCTAAGTTCTTTTGAAATCATAGGTCTCATCTCAGGTTTGGGTATCAGTCTCAGTACAAATGGCATTAATGTAGGACACGAGCTGGGACACAGATCAGAAAAGCATAATCAATGGATAGGGAAGATTCTCTATTTGCCTTCTATGTATATGCATTTTTTTATAGAGCACAATTTGGGTCACCATAAAAATGTCGCAACAAATAAGGATCCGGCTTCTGCCAAAAAGAATGAAATAATATATTTCTTTTGGTTGCGCTCTCTCGCAGGCGGGTTCATAGGAGCTTGGCGTATTGAAAGTAAAAGGTTGTCAACTTTGCATTTACCAAGCTTTTCCTATAGAAATAATATCATTCAATACATGGTAATGCAGTTTGTATTTCTTTTTCTAATTTACAATTATGCAGGATTAATTGGACTTAAATATTATCTGATAGTAGCTTTAGTATCCGTGTTGTTATTAGAATCAATTAACTATATCGAGCATTATGGTTTAAGACGACAAAAAATGGATAATGGGAGATACGAAAGAGTTAAACCCGTACACTCTTGGAACTCAAATCATGATCTCGGACGTATTGTTTTGTATGAACTTACTAGACACTCAGACCACCATTTTATTGCAAATAAAGAATATCAATTATTAGATCATCATGATGAAGCGAGACAGCTACCATTAGGATATCCTGGAAGTATATTATTAGCTTTGTTGCCACCCATGTGGTTTAAAGTAATGAACCCTCGAATTTAAATTTATATGTGCCGTAGTTTAAGTTTTGTATTTTATGTTGTTTTCTTTATTTCCTGTGCTCAGGAAAAATCAGCTCCTGTTTTAGCTGAAAATTTGCAAGGTAAGTGGATTATTAAAGAAGCGACTCGAAACAATAGAGAAACAAAATTGTTAAATAAAGGATACTTTGAAATTAGTGATTCTACATTTAAAACTAATCTCTTAAAAGATGAAGTAGCTTATCCTTATAGTTATAGTGGTAAAATTCTAAAAGTAAAGGACAAAAATTCTTCTGCCTATAATGTCAAGTCCTTGAATTCAGACACTTTGATTATTTGGACTAAAATCAAAAAATTTGAGTTTAAAATAACGACAGTCAAATATAAATATGACTAAAACAAATTGTATATTTTTTTTCTTTCTTATCATTTTCAACGTAGAATCTTATGCGCTTAATGTAAGCGTCACACCTATCGTTTTTCAAAATGAAGAGCGAGCTTATTTAGAATTATACTCAAGAATTATGGCAGAATCAGTTCAATTTTCTAGTGAGATTGATTCACCAGAATTATTGTCTAGCCAAATAGAAATGCTTGTGTTACTTAAATCAGGAGCAGATATTGTAATGGCAGAAAAATATAATATCTCAAGTCCTGCATCTGCTTCACCTTCTGATTTTTGGGATATGAAAAGATATGGGCTAGATAATGGGGAGCATAATTTGTTTATACAATTTGTAGATTTAAACAATACAATAGACACATTCAAGTTTACTCAAAAAATAAATGTAAATTTTATAAAAGATGAATTTCAACATTCTGATGTGCTTTTAATCTCAGAAATTGAAGCACAAAAAAAAGAGCTTAGTTTTGAGAAAGTAGGCTTTTACTTTGAACCACTTTGTTTCAATCTCTATAATGCTGATCAGAATAGAATGTTGTTTTATACTGAGTTGTACAATACAAATAAAATTCCTGATGATTGTTATCTACAGTATACCATTCATAAGAGTATTGACGATTTCTATGATCGTGAAAATGTTATCAAAAAAGGTTATAAAAAATTGAAGTCGCAAGCCATTGAGCCACTGCTTTTTGATTTTGATATATCCGAATTATTGTCAGGGAATTATCTACTTCAGATTCAAATCAATAATAAAGAGAAGAAAAATTTATATAGTTACGATCAATACTTTTCTGTAATTCATCCAGGTGCTGATTATAATGCTAGATATTCTGGAGACAAAAAGTTTGAAACTTCTTTTGTAAAATCCATGGATAACACAGAATTAGATTATGCGCTCAAAGCTATTTATCCGCGTGTAGGTAATCACATGACAGAATCACTTAATTATATAATTGCGAGTAAAGAAACAAAAGTTAAAAGAATGTTTCTATACAGCTTCTGGTCTGGATTCAATCCTGATAATCCTAAAGCTGTATATAATAAGTATATGGAGGTTGCCAAAGCTATAGACTTGCGGTATATCAATAACGTAGGGCATGGATTTGAGACAGATCGAGGACATATCTTTTTAAAGTATGGTAGGCCAGATGAAATGGTTGTTGTAGAAGATGAGCCTAGTGCTCCGCCTTATGAGATCTGGATATATAACGAACTTAGAGAAACTCGGCAGACGAGAGTAAAATTTTTATTTTACAATCCGTCCCTCGTGGCCAATGATTTTAGATTATTACATTCTACTTGCAGAGGCGAAAGAAATAATCCAAGATGGGAGGTGGACTTGTATGCCGATGATTTTTCGAGTCCGACTGACAACTATATTGATGGTCGTACAGTTCAAGATAATTACAATAGAAATGCAAGAAGAATATTTTCTGATAACTAGAACAAAATAATGTCAGTATTAAAAGTTTCGTTAGTTCAATCTAAAATCGAGTGGCATAACCCTGATAAAAATTTCAGGTCTTTAGATTCTTTAGTTTATACAATTGAAGAAACAGATCTTATCATCCTACCTGAAATGTGGGCCACTGGATTTACAATGAAAGCTCACAATTATCATAGTTTTACGGCTGAAGCTCTAGAATATATGAAAAAATGGGCTAAGCAGAAAGACGCGACAATAGCTGGATCGCTCATATGCAAAGAAGGAGAAAAGTATTATAATAGACTTTATGTTATTGAGCCAAATGCAGTAGAAAAGCACTATGATAAAAAACACTTGTTTGGTTACGCAGGAGAGGATAGAATATATTCTCCAGGAAAAGATCAATTAATTTTCGAATTAAATGGTTTTAAAATAAAAGCCCAAGTGTGTTATGATCTCAGATTCCCAGTTTGGGCCAGAAACCAAGAAGATTACGATGTCCTTTTTTATTGTTCTAATTGGCCCGACCAACGGCTTAATGCTTGGAAGACGCTTTTAAAAGCAAGAGCCATAGAGAATCAATGTTTTGTTTTAGGTGTCAATTGCTTTGGTAAAGATGTTTGGGATAATACATACTCGGGACATTCTGCTATCATCTCGTATGATGGAACCACAATTGAAAAACTAAAAGGAAGGGAAGATGTAATTCAAGCAGAACTCAGTTTCGCGAGTCTGAAAAAATTTAGAGAGAACTTACCTTTTTTAAAAGACAGAGACCGTTTTAATTTAATTGGAGATTGATTTGAAGAACGCAATGAGTTTTGCTCTTTTCGCATCATCAATATTTGTCCCTTTATGAATCCAAGTGTAACTTTTGAGCGGCATTCTTTTCTGTTCTAGGACTTCAATGATCTCTTCAATTTTATGTTTTTTCTTATTGTCCTCGTAGCTATTCCAAATAGAAAAATTTAAATTCTGCATACCTCCTTTGATATGCCCTTTAATCCACCACGATACGGGTTCGATATTAGTGTACCAAGGATAAGCTCTGTCTTCACTGTGACAATCATTACATGAGGCTTGTAGAATATTTTTAACATCCTTGGGCATGTCATACTCAGCATAAAAATCTAATTTAGGATCGATCGGTTGTGTTGATTTATCAATGCTAAATACTTGCATTATTATCAATAAGGCCAAGGCAGCTAATAAAACTTTCTTTACCACATTTCGATTAATATTTTTCATGACTTCTGTTTGGATTACGAATATAGTTAAGTAAATCTTTAATACACACTGGCTACGGAATTTTGAATAAGTTTGATCTATTAAGATCTGATCTAATTTTGTGAGCCTAAATAAAGATTTTAGGCCTATTTACTGCTTTAAATGTCTTTGGAAATATATGTATGCTATGCTATATAATCGTTACTTTTGGCGAAAGTTTAAAGGAAGCAGATGATAAAAGTATTTAATATTAAAAGTGGGATTTTAACTTTCATTTTCGCTTTTGTTGCAATGGCATTGATGGGTCAAGAAGGATCGATAAGAGGGCATGTCTACGATAACAGTGATGGACAGCCAATAATCTTTGCCAATGCTGTTTTAGTGGGTACTAACTTTGGAACAACCACAGATGAAAATGGCTTTTATACATTTGCAGGTGTACCCACAGGAAAATATGATTTAAAGATTTCATACTTAGGATATGAAGAACAAATAATACCAGTAGAATTTAAAGGCGTAAAAATCAATTATTATAAAGTCAACCTACTGGCGGGTGGCGTCAATTTAGGAGTCATTGACATATCTGCAGAAAGCACGCAAGCCAAAACCGAAGTAAGAATATCAAAAATACAAGTTAGTCAAAAGCAAATTAAAGCTTTGCCTTCAACTGGAGGAGACGCTGACATTATACAGTACTTGCAAGTTTTACCAGGAATTATAGCCACTGGTGATCAAGGGGGCCAATTATATATCAGAGGCGGTTCTCCTGTTCAAAATAAAATTTTACTTGATGGACTCACTATCTACAATCCATTTCACTCTATTGGGTTTTATTCAACATTCGAAACAGAATTGATCAGAAATGTAGATGTATTAACAGGCGCTTTTAATGCGGAGCATGGCGGACGTATTTCGGCGGTTGTAGATATTTCTACAAGAGAGGGTAACAAAAAACGCTTTGGTGGTCAATTGTCTGCGAGCCCATTTATGGTTAAAGGTTTATTTGAAGGTCCCATAGCCAAGTTAAAGGATGATGCGGGCAGTGTTTCTTTTGTCTTAACGACAAAAAAATCAATCATTGAGAATACATCAAAATCTCTGTATAATTATGCTGCTGTTAATGATTCGGTAGGTTTGCCTTTTCAATTTACGGATACATATGGGAAGATATCCTTTGTAACATCAAATGGAAGTAAGTTCAATGTTTTTGGTTTTAATTTTGATGATACTTTTAATAATCCAGAAGTCTCAAAAATAGATTGGAAAAACAGTGGAGGGGGCTTGACTTTTGACCTATTGCCACAAACGAGTAAGTTGACGCTTAATGGAATCGTTGGTTTTTCAAAATATGAGATAGGCATCGATGAAGTGGCTCAAGACGAAAGAAGATCTTTGATCAGAGAATATGTGTTGGGACTAGACTTTAATTACTTTGGTACCAATTATGGTTTTAAATACGGAATTGAAGTCAAGAGTATTAGAACAGAATTTGATTTTACAAATCCTTTTGGTGTAAAACTGGATCAATTTCAAAATACAACTGAAATATCAGCATTCTTTAAATACAAAAGATCATGGGATAATTTAGTCATAGAGCCGGGTCTTAGAATCCAGTATTATGCTTCGTTGGGAGAATTTTCTGTAGAGCCAAGATTAGGTATGAAGTGGAATATCTCTGAAACCACGAGATTTAAAGCAGCGGCGGGTCTTTATTCTCAAAACTTAATCTCTACGTCAAATGAAAGGGATGTAGTCAATTTATTTAATGGTTTTTTATCAGGGCCTGATAGTCAATTCAATGATTTAAATGGAGATCCTGTAACGAGTAAACTACAAAAGGCAAATCATTTGGTTGCGGGGTTTGAACAGGATTTTGGTAAAAGAATTAAAGTAAATGTTGAAGGATATATAAAAGATTTCTCTCAATTGGTGGTCATTAATAGAAATAAGGTTTTATCGACACAGTCAGACTATTCTACAGAAACGGGTCAAGCCTATGGTGTTGACTTTACGATTAAATATGAAACGCCAAAATGGTATATCTGGGGAACTTATTCATTGGGGTTTGTGAATCGATTTGATGGAGAACAAGATTATCCAACTATTTTTGATAGAAGGCATAACGTAAACTTTTTGACTTCTTATACATTTGGACCACGCAGAGATTGGATGCTCAGTGTAAGATGGAACCTGGGATCAGGATTTCCATTTACAAAAACACAAGCATTTTTTGACGATATATCATTTCTTGATGGTGTGAATACAGAGTATGAAACTCAAAATCCTGATGATATTGGTATCATTTATTCGGAGACAAGGAATGGCGGCCGATTGCCTTATTACCATAGATTAGATGTTTCCGCTCAAAAGAAATTTTATATAAGTGATAATGTAAATGTAGAAACAGTCATAAGTATTAGTAACACTTATGATAGAGAAAATATTTTTTATTTTGATCGTGTAAGATTTGAAAGAGTCAATCAGTTGCCCATTATCCCTTCAGTGGGAATTAGATTAAATTTTTAATTAGTCTTTTAAACTTGGCATTTAAGTAATAAATTCTTTTTTTTGCGCAAAAGTTATAATTGATGATTAGCGGATTTGAAAATCTCAGCGAGAGACAATTTGAAATAACAAAAGATGCCATTGGCTGGATCACTGTATTGATTGCAGGAGCGGATGGTGAAATTGATAAAAAAGAAATCGGATGGGCAGAAAAATTGGCTTCTATCCGAGGCTATAATAATCCCAATGTGCTTACAGAATTTTATGAGTTAGTAGGCAAAGATTTTTCTACCAAACTTAATAGGATACTAGAAAAGGTGCCTTCAGATACAAACGAGCGCAAAGAGCTCTTATCCCGTAAAATAGGTCAGTTAAATAGTATTTTGCCTTTGTTAGGCAATTTAGGGTATGAATTGTATGAATCATACATTTCATTCGCTAAGCATGTAGCCAAGTCTTCAGGTGGCTTCCTAGGCTTTATGACCGTTGATAATGAAGAAAAGCACTTAATGTCCTTACCTATGCTTGATAAAGTAGATTATCAAGAAGAAGAGGAGTAGCCATTCATTTGTTTTGTGTGTAAATAATGTTGATATCTATTGATGTCAACCGCATTTATATTGGTTATAATGCCTTTTATTTGCATTCTCAATCTTAGTATATGATAAACTATAATGAAGCGCAGTTAGAAAGTGTGTCAGTACACTTTATTGGTAATCAAGGCGAACAGCAAGGCGTAAAGTTGATGGACAATGCCGTAGATATACATTCAAGTACTTTAAAAGATATATTGTTAAGATATTTCTTAGGGAATTTTAAGGATCCTCAATTCTTTAATTTCGCCCACGAGGACACGCAGCACAATCCTATGTTTGAATGGAGCGAGCAGATTTTTGAAAACCCTGAATCCATTCACACCATTTCTAAAGAAATGGCGATGCACTTGTATAAGTATTCTACGCATCCGGCCATTAAGACAGGTGAGCTCATGATTACTTTTCTACAAGATGTTTTGATTGAGGATGAGATGGTTGATGCAATCGGTATATTCAAATCGGAGACAAAAGATACTTTCATCAAGCTGAAAGATTTAGAAACAAGTTACAGTATTGATAGAAGTAGTGGGATTGCTATTAATAAATTAGATAAAGGCTGTTTAATTTTAAATACAGAGAAATCAGCTGGATATAAGATGTGTATTGTAGACCAGTCTAATAAGAATAAGGAAGCCGTATTTTGGCGTAATGATTTTTTAAATGTGACTTATAGAGAAGATAATTACAACCATACTACAGTTTATATTCAAGCGACAAAAGACTTTATTGACGAAAAATTGAAACCAGAATTTCAATTAGATAAAAAAGATGAGGCGGCTATTTTAAATTCATCCAAGGATTACTTTAGCAATGCTGAAAAATTTGAAGAGGAGAATTATCTTGAATCTATATTTAGCGGTAACGAATCTTTAAAAAGTGAGTTTTCGGATTTTAAACGGGATAAGGATTTTGATTTTTCCTCAAACTTTAATATTTCAGAACCCGCTGTGAAAAAGAATAATGGCGTTTTTAAATCTGTTCTAAAATTGGATAGAAATTTTAGTGTCTATATTCATGGTAATAGAAATATGATTGAGAAAGGGGAGGATGAAGATGGAAGGAAGTATTATAAGTTGTATTATGACAATGAGAAATAGGTTTAATTTGAGTTAAGTTATGAGTTATGAGTTATGAGTTATGAGTTATGAGTTATGAGTTGTTGATGCCTTAAGCGAATGTGATAAATGATCTGGTTCGAGTCAATCGAATCCTTATTTTTTGTAGATACTAAGCTTAACTTAGAGGCGAAAACCTCATTATAAATATTGGATTAATGCATTATTTAGAATTATCTATAAAATCAAAAATCAAAAATCAAAAATCAAAAATCAAAAATTAAAAATCCCAAATCAAAAATCTTCAATCATAAATTACCTTAAAGCGCTCACCTTCTTTCCTGAACCATCCACCCAATAAGGATACCAAACCAAAATGATCTTATCGACTTTGATATCTGTCTTACGTGGTTTTACTTCTTTTTTACTTATACCTTCCCTTACCGCATCCCATTTTTGAGTTATTTCTCCAAGTTTTTCTTTCAATTCCTTTTCTAATTCTACGTAGTCTTGTTCGAGTTCGTAGAGTTCTTCTTTTGACTCTTCCACTTTGTCTTTGGCTTTGCGGGTCATGCGACGCTTAGTGGCTGAACTGCCGAAAGAGCGGCTTCTTCTACCGCCAAATACTTTAAAAATAGTTTCGGCAACGTTGATGAGTTCTTCGTTTCTTCTAGATGATACTTCAGATTTGGCTTCGTCTAGATCCCGCTCTTCTTTTCTTATTTTATCGTTTATCTTATCAAACTTGCTTTCGTATTTTTCTTGGAGTTTATCCATTTCTTCATCTCTCAATTCTCTTCCTTTTATAGAGATGCGTTGATTGTAATCTTCATCGCTTTCATTAGGGCTCTGGTATAATTCTAAATCTTTATGTTCTAAAATAAATTCCCTTTGTGTTTGATACAACCAGTTCTCAAATTCCTTTTTGACGCTGGTCATTTCTTTAGAAGTATTCATGCTTGCCGGGACATCTTGAAAGTCAACACCTATACCATCAGGATGATCTGGTTTGTTAAAAAGAGATGATTCCCAGTTTTGAATAGGAATGGCTTTCTCCCAATTGACGCGACCAAATTCATCTGGTGGTTTGCTGAGATAATTGTATGCTTTAATTTTGTCAACATTTCTTTTGTCGTCGTAAAACCTTACTTTGGCAATAGATAAAACATTAGGTTCATAAACAACTTTATCGACTTCGCCACTTATTTCATTGCTTGCCTCAGAAGCAGATTTCCAAACTGCAAAGTATTTTTGTTCTATAGAAGGATCTAGAGAAGGAGCCGTTTCTACTTTTAGTGCATTTGATGATTCTTTCTGTGATTTAGAGTTGTCACTTCCCGAAGCCATCAAGGAAGTCGTAGATTTTCTTTTTGACTTTTTATCTGCCATCAATTGCTTAACCTGTGGACGTGTCAATGGTCCTCTTAGATAAGACATAGCCCATCTGGTATTGTAGACTATCGGAGCTTCTTCATGAACATTGTGCATGATGAAAACACGAGAAGATAGAGATGTAATTAGTTTGTCAAAGTCAATCGATTGGTTGCCTCCAGCTTCTGCAATAGCGCCTTCCAGTCCTTCAAGTACTCTCATTTTATCTCTTTCGGTTTGCAGTTTTCCGATGAACCATGTTCCTGCATTAGATAAACCTTTATAGTCGATGTCAACAGGGTTTTGGGTCACCAAGACCGCACCAACGCCGTAGGCTCTTGCCTGCTTTAAAATAGTCAGCAAAGGTTTTTTAGATGGTGGGTTTTGAGTAGGAGGGAAGTAGCCAAATATTTCATCAAAATAGAGTAAGCTTCTTAGACTAGTTGTACCTGACTGCCTGCGCATCCACGTGATCAATGAATTTAAAAGCAGTGTTACAAAGAACATTCTTTCAGAATCAGACAAATGCGCGATGTAAAAAATACTGTGCCTGGGTTTCCCTTCAGGTGTAAAGTATAACTTGCCGATATCTAAATCTTCACCAGCTAACCAATATTTAAACGAAGGTGATGCGATCAAGCTATTGAAAGCCATCGCCAAATCGAATCTGTCTTTTTGAGGGTAGAATGTTTCAATGTCAAATACACCCAAAGTTTGCATGGGTGGCGATTGAATGCCTTTAATTAATTTAGCTAAATCTAAATCTTCACCTGAACGCCAGTAATGTTCAAATAAATTACTCAATAAAATGCCTTCTCTACTTCTGACAGGATCTTCTTTAGAATCTACCATACCTAGAAGCGCTGCAACGGTTCCTTGAATACGCTCAGTAAGCATCTCTGCGTCACTGTCAAAATCAATTCCTGGTGCAGAAAATGAACCCATAATATTTATAGGGATACCTGAATTTGATCCTGGTGTATATATGGTATAATCAACCGAATCTTTTAAGTTATGAATCCGCTGTTTATTTTGCCCCCAACTTTCCAATCCTTTCTCCCATTTAGAAGCTGTTGCCGCAGCATAATCATCTACCGTCATGCCTTTTCTTCCAGCATCGTCTGCGTTAATCCATTTCTTAAAATCATCGGCTTCTAAGTTTTCAAACTGCAACAGCAAATTGGTCATATCCCCTTTAGGATCTATTATCAATGCGGGCACTTGATCGATAGCTGCTTCTTCTAAAAGTCCAATGCACAAGCCCGTTTTCCCTGAGCCAGTCATTCCTACACAAACAGCATGTGTTGTGAGGTCCCGTGAATCATAGTTTACCGCTTCACTTGTCACTTCATTTTTGTTGATGTCATATTCTGCACCAAGGAAAAATGACCCTAATTTTTCAGGAGGTAAATTAACCATATTAATTTTTTTTGTAATATATGGATTTACTGAGTAATTTTAGATTAACGAATTAAGATTTAAGGTTAAATTACTCATGTTTCTTAAATTCGGAAAAATTCATATTCCATCTAAAATCTTAAATTTTCAAGTTTCTGTTGTTGTAATTAGTATTTAAACAAGTATCATGGTAATGACTCGATAGAATTGCACTATTGTTTTCAAGATATAGCTTGATTTGTTAATGTACATAAAACGAAAAAAGCCTCTGTAATTTGACAGAGGCTTTTGTTCTATAATGAAAGGCTGTGTTATCTATTGAACAAATACTTTAATTCTACACCCCAAGCAAAGTATTGGTTCTTTAGTATTATGTTTTCAAATTGAAAGTTGTCTTCCGATAGTTTTATAGGATAAGAATAGACTGCCGTATTGTTGAATGCATGATTGTATTTAGCAAGTAGACCTAGGTGAAGACTAGAAAAAAGTTTAAAATCTACTCCTGCTTCCACGCCAGTGTTAAGTAGTAGTCTGTTTTTGTCAGTTACAAAACCTTTATCTTCAGAAATAATAAAACTGCTTTGATTTAATCTGAAATCTGAACTTACAACTCCTTTACCATATAACATTAACTTATTTGTTTTTACAAGATCATAACGCAATCCTATAGGGATAGTTAATACATCTTGTTTTTGTAGACGAAACGAACTTGGGTTGACTTCAAAATTTTGAGGTGTTGAAAAAAGGAATTGTGAAAATTCTAAACCCATCTCTAGCGCTAAGTTATTGTTCAAGTAATGGCCGAGGTGAAAAGTGCTATATCTTTGAGTATTTGTTGAAATGAGTTGTTCACTTATTTTATCTGTAAACATCAAGTTTTTAGTACCGTAGCGGATTCCTAAGTACCACGGATTTACAAAATTGTTGCTTTTCTTTGATACCTTTTTTTTCCATGGACTAAAATCTGAGCCAAAGCCATAGTTAATTTGGAACTTTATGCCAGATCCGTTGATTGCTAAATCACCTTCCACTTCAACATTGTCCACAGATTTAATAAAGGCATAATTTCCCTCTATATTTTGGATTACTTCATGCATGTAAGAAATACCAAAACCAATTGTATTTCGCTGATTGGTAAGGTAATTGTAATTCAAGCCTATTTTTAACCTACCGTACGAAGTTCTAGATGGACCACCTACTCGAGTTGTTGCTAATGCAACGCCATTAGCTAGACCATCATTTCCACGACTAGTCCATCCCCCCTTTTTACCAATAAGGTTCGTAGCATAATAGCCGGCATATAGATCAATTTCGGATCTCTCGGCTAGAGGTAGGAAGAAATGTATATTTCCAAAAACTTCATATCTGAATTTATAAGCGTTTAAATTTACTCTTGCATATTTAGGTTCAATAAAATTGAATTCTTCAGCTGCTTGAAAATAATGCGCTATTTTGTGAGATTGGTATATACCCTGAATTCCAGATTCTAGACCAAAGTGCTTATTTACTCTAAACAAATAACCAGCTGAAAGAAAGGCTTCTTGATTGGTAATGGGGACAGGTGTTACTGAACCTTTCCTTGGTTCTTCAATAATAAGTTTAGTCATACCGGCTCCAGCTGCAAAATTGATTTGATGACGCGGTCTTGTTATTCTTTCTTTTATATCGACTAAATAATAATTCAATTCTAATTTTCGATTGTAATCCAAAAGAGACAATTCTTTTGATGATGGGCTTAAAGCTGGTATCGTTTCCAAATTGTTTTTTACCTCAAGAAATGAGGATACAGAATTTAATTTAGAAGAAAAAA
>ENA-ORXM01000667-ORXM01000667.1-marine-metagenome-genome-assembly--contig:-NODE-667-length-56483-cov-6.213399_pt1 | contig 56483 bp, 50 predicted proteins | sample MGYA00237867_ERZ511480 | MGnify/ENA primary metagenome ERZ511480 (study PRJEB26309, sample SAMN06266103) | marine metagenome | isolation source: Algal blade | place: United Kingdom:Sidmouth, United...
CACGGCAAATGAGTGTCAAAGCACCGGAAGTCCTAAAGAACATTTGGGCGATGGGCATGCGTAACATCACGCTGACCCAGAGTATTGATATTGATACTGCGACATTGGTTGCCTCAGAGTTTGGCTATGAAGTAGAAGATGTGTCGTTCAACGAAGAGACGTTGCTTCAAATGGTCGAAGATGCACCAGAAAGCTTGCAAGATCGTGCACCGGTTATCACTGTAATGGGACATGTTGACCATGGCAAAACGTCATTGCTCGATGCGATTCGAGGGGCAGATATTGCCGCGTCTGAAGCTGGGGGTATCACGCAGCATATTGGTGCGTATCGGGTTGCTACCCCACGTGGCGAATTGGTCTTTTTAGATACGCCAGGACATGAGGCGTTTACCCAAATGCGCGCGCGCGGCGCACAGTGTACCGACATTGTTGTTCTGGTGACCGCTGCCGATGATGGTGTCATGCCGCAGACGGCCGAGGCCATTGATCATGCGAAAGCAGCTGGTGTGCCGATGATTGTAGCAATAAATAAAATTGATAAAGAAGATGCGAACCCAGATAGGGTGCGCAACCAGCTATCTGAAAAGAACGTGGTATCTGAAGAGTGGGGCGGAGAGACGATATTCAAGCAAGTGTCGGCAATGACGAAACAAGGGATTGATGAACTCTTGGAAGCACTCGTTCTTCAATCGGAAATTCTTGAGCTGAAGGCAAACCCGACAAAGCCGGGTGTGGGCGTTGTTATTGAGTCTCGGATGGACCGTTCTCGTGGGCCGATATCAACGATCCTTATTCAAGAGGGCACCCTCCGTGTCGGTGATACGATTATTGTTGGCGAGCATATGGGTAAAGTTAGGGCGATGATGAATGATCGAGGTGAGCAGCTTGAAGAAGCGGGTCCGTCGGTACCCGTTGAGATTTTAGGTATTAGTGGGGTGCCAGAGGCTGGCGATGCCCTGAATGCGGTGACTAATGATAAGGCCGCACGGCAGATTACTGACTTTAGGCACGCACGGTCTCGAAAGAAAGAGCTTAGCAGTGTGAGTGCATCGAAGACCTTCGAAGACTTATTAGGAAAAATACAAGCAGGTAGCCCGGCTGAGCTTAAAGTCGTCGTTAAAGCCGATGTCCATGGTTCGACCGAAGCGATTAAGGATTCACTTATCAAGCTTGCCACCGAGCGCGTTGCTGTGGATGTGGTTTCAACCGGCGTGGGTGGGATTCATGAAACCGACGTCAACCTAGCAAAGGCCGCTGGTGCGACGATTCTTGGATTTAATGTACGGGCCGACGGTAAAGCAAGCCAGCTTGCAGAGCGAGAAGGGGTTGGTATTCAACTTTATGACGTCATCTATGAATTATTGGATGATGTTAAAGACCTCATGCGTGGGTTGTTGCCGAAAGATCGCAACGAGAAGCCTATGGGCAAAGCAGAAGTCAGACAGACTTTTGTTATTCCTAAGCTTGGGCTTGTCGCAGGGTGTTCTGTCCTAGAAGGAAAAGTCATTCGTAACTCTCATTTGCGATTGGTGCGAGACAACGTCAAAATTTACGATGGCAAGGTGTCGTCTTTGCGTCGGTTTAAAGATGACGTGAAAGAGGTTGGTGTAGGTTACGAATGTGGTATCGGTATTGCTGGATGCAAAGATATGAAAGAAGGCGATATTATAGAGGCTTACGAAATTGAAGAGGTTACGCCGGAGCTTTAGCCCGGTGTATGTGCGGCCTTAGAGTCTCCAATGGCAGATAGATCTAGTCGATTAGCTCGTATTATTCATCAGCACGTTGCGCGCATCGTGCCTGCAAAGCTATCTGATCCGCGGCTAAAAGATGATGTGATTCTCACTATCTCAGAAGTGAAGCTGTCAACCGACTGTCGCAATGCACGCGTATTTGTTTCCATATATGCGGTTGATGAGTCTCGAATACCCCGTGTGTTGCTAAGCCTGGAACGTGCTACTGGGTTTATTAGTCGAGAGCTCGTCAAGGAGATGGACATACGGTACGTCCCTAAGCTGAAATTTATTTTGGATGAAACTGCGTCAAAGGCGTCACGCATTATGGCATCTTTGCAAGATGGGTGATCCTTTGGATTTTCAAACAGAGGATCATGAAGTCGTGGATCATAAACAGATGGGTCTTGACCAACTATGCGATCATGTTCGCCGCCTAGATCGCGTGCTATTGACGACGCATCCTGCGCCGGACGGAGATGCAATTGGCAGCGTTACTGCACTAGGGTTGGCGCTGAATATCTCTGGGTGCGATGTTGTTATGTTTAATGTTGATGAGGTTCCTGGCTATTTGAGTTTTGTACCTGGAGCGGATCGATTCGAGACTGAAATCGCAACATCGTGTCCGAAGCATTTGTTGGTATTGGATGCGAGTGACAGCCGCGTACTACCGCCATCGCTCGCAGCAACAGACTTTGAGTCCATTGTTGTCATAGATCACCATAGGACAATTGGCGATCTTGGACAGATTGCTTATCGAGATGAAGGCGCGGCTGCCACAGGTGTGCTCATATACAGACTGTTGAAACGGTTAGGTTTAGAGATTTCGGAAGACATTGCTACAGCACTCTTTGTTGCGATTAGCTCTGACACTGGGTCATTTCGTTTTCAGAATACCGATGCTGAATGCTTTTCTATTGCGAACGACTTGGTTTCCCTGGGTGCGAATCCAGGTGCTATTTCAGAATCACTTGCGCCAAAGAGGAGCTGTGTTGAACTCAAGCACATTGGTCAGATGCTTTCATCCGTAGTGATGCTGAATAACAACAAAGTCGCCGTAATTGATATTGATGACGGTGAGTTGCTTTCAAAGGCGCTTTCACCACGTCTTGGCGGCGGTGTAATACAACTCATGCGACAGATTCCGGGTGTTGAAGTTGCGGCTACAGTTCGCCGATTGGCCGGCGAACACCTACCGCCACGCTTCAAAGTCAGTATGAGATCGACGGGTAGCGTTGATGTCTCGCGTGTTGCAGTTAACATGGGTGGTGGTGGTCACTTTTATGCGGCGGGTGCGACGATTGAGATGGCAGACTTTAGCTGTGTTCACGAAAAAATCGTCGCAGAACTTGCACCCAAGGCGCCTGCTGTAAACGCAGTGTAAGTCGAAAAAGGCCGGCTGAGATGATGCAACTTGATGGGTATATACTGGTGGATAAATCCACTGGGCTATCTTCATTTGATGTGATTCGGCAAATCCGCCGCACCTTTCCGGAAAAAGATCCTAATGCTCGACGTGCGAAGTTCCGCCGGTACAAGTTTGGCCACACGGGAACGTTAGATCCGCTTGCAACTGGGTTGCTCGTGATATGTGTCGGTGAGGCGACTAAAGCCGCTCAGTGGTTGACAGGGGTGGACAAAGAATACGAGGTAACTGCGCGGGTTGGTGTTGTCAGCGATAGTTATGACTCGACAGGTACCGTTACGGAAAGTGATTTTCGCAAAGATCGATCAACTCAACATGAAGACTATGAGAATATTGACGGGTTTGTGCGCGTTTTAGACAAATTTATTGGTGAGATTGAGCAACGGCCCCCGATATATTCGGCAATTCATATCGATGGCGAGCGTGCGTATGAACGCGCTCGCCGGGGTGAGTCGGTAGTCATGCCACTTCGAAAAATTACAATTAGCCAGATCGAGATGCTCGAGCATGGCGCTGATCAGTTTCGACTGAGAGTGCATTGTTCGTCTGGCACGTATATCCGGTCCCTTATCCATGAGATAGGGGTTGAGCTTGGGATCGGAGCCGTTATGACAGCGTTGCGGCGGACCCAATGCGGTAGCTTTGATCTAAAACAGTCTCACCCCTTAGCCAGGCTGAGTCAGCTAGTGAGCTTTGCCGACTGGAAACCGTATATTTACGATATAAGTACAGGATTTCCTCGATCATGCGTCGCCGACATCTCTTCAGAAGCGTGGGAAGCGTTGAGTGCAGGTAGGCCGATAGCGCCAGTCACGGACCTGGACTTTTGTCTTCGCCCCCATGATGAGTCTGATCCGCGCCGATATGCACTACTTCGGGATGCGGCCTCCGGATCGCTGGCTTTTTCGTTTGCGGCAGATGGGAGCTGGCATCCAAGACGTATTCTGAATTTGAAGCATTGACAAAGCGTGCGAATGACTACATAAACCAACAATACTCTCTTTGTTCGCGGTAGACTGTCTATGGGGAACAATTGGGATGACAACGCTAATTAGAATTTGATAAACATAAGAATGATTTATAACTGACCTGAGATAGCTTTATTAAAGACAATAGACATGCCAATTGCTTCGCAGAGAAAAAAAACAGTCATAGAGTCGTACAAAAAACACGAGTCGGATACAGGGTCACCGGAAGTGCAGGTTGCATTGCTGACCACCCGTATCAGTCACCTTACCACTCATTTTAAGACGCATGCCAAGGATCATCATTCTAGGCGCGGATTGCTGAAGATGGTTGGTCAGCGTCGCCGGCTTCTTGATTATTTAAAAAATAAAGACGTTGAACGGTATCGAACGCTTATCGCGTCGTTAGGGATTCGTAAGTAAGTATTCTATTGGGATACTTTGCCCGATTATCCATTGTCTTTCGGCTGAAATAAATCGCAATAAATTTCTGAGGTGGTGCTCTCGAGCGACCCACCGCCGCCAGCTGGTATTCGAATCAGCGATCTAGGGGAGAGCAGCAAATGCAAATTAAAGAAAGTGTAATGATAGGCGGTAAGCCGTTAACCATTGAAACAGGAAAGATGGCCAAACAGGCAAATGGGTCTGTTGTGGTTCAGTATGGGGAGACTGTCGTTTTGATCACGGCTGTTGGGTCACCAGATGACAGAGATGTCGACTTCTTACCGCTTACGGTCGAATATACTGAGCGAATGTATTCTGCTGGAAGAATTCCAGGGAGTTATTTTCGCCGTGAAGGTAGGCCGTCTATTGGAGAGATATTGTGCTGCCGGCTTATTGATCGCCCGATACGACCGCTGTTCCAGAAGGGCTATCGCAGCGAGACGCAAATTATCGCTATGGTGCTATCATCCGATCAGGAAAATGATGCCGATGTGTTAGCAATTACCGGCGCATCTGCTGCGCTTCACATTTCAGATTTACCGTTCAATGGTCCGATCGCAGGTATTCGCGTGGGGCGTATAAATGGTGAGTTCGTCGCTAACCCAACAAAAAGTCAGCTGGCAGAATCCGATTTCAATATTATCGTAGCGGCAAGCTTTGATGCGTTGGTGATGGTTGAGGGAAGCTGTGATTTCGTATCTGAAGAAGATATGATTGAAGCGCTTGCATTTGCACAAGAAGCGGCGCGGCCTCTACTCGAGCTTCAAGAAAAACTTAGAAGCGCAGTCGGACTGGAGAAACGAGTCGTGACGGCACCGCAAATGGACCAAGCCATTGTGTCGCGTGTTGATGAACTAGCGGCTGCAAAGCTTTCTGAAGTTGCGTTTATTCGTGAAAAGCAACGTCGTTACGAAGCGACAGCGGCATTGAAGAACGACGTCATAGAGGCATTTGGCCCTGAGTTCGCGGAACGTCGAGAAGAGATATCTTCAGCCTTTTCTGCACTTAAGAAGAAAACTGTTCGCACCGCTGTTGTAGAACGCCGTAGCCGTATCGATGGGCGTCAACTGGATGAAATTCGGCCTATTCATTGTGAAATTGGTATACTACCAAGGCCGCACGGTTCTGCACTATTTACTCGAGGTGAAACGCAAGCATTAGCGACGGTTACGTTGGGCAGTCAAAAGTCGGATCAACGGATCGAGTCGATTATGGGCGACTATACGAAAAGCTTTATGTTGCACTATAACTTTCCTCCTTTTTCAACGGGTGAGGCGAGGCGCTTTGGTTCGCCCGGGCGCCGTGAAATTGGGCATGGTAACTTAGCAGAGCGCTCATTGCTTAAGGTAATGCCTGAAGCATCTAATTTTCCATATGTGACTCGTATCGTTAGCGAAGTATTAGAGAGTAACGGATCGTCATCTATGGCTTCCGTCTGCGGTGGATCTCTGGCCTTAATGGATGCTGGGGTGCCTGTAGCAAAGCCTGTTGCAGGTATCGCGATGGGGCTGATTCAAGAAGGCGACGCTTATGCTGTATTGTCTGATATTTTAGGTGACGAAGATCACTTAGGCGATATGGACTTTAAAGTAACTGGTACTTCTGAAGGAATTACTGCTTGTCAAATGGACATTAAAATTAAAGGATTAAGCTACGAAATTTTAGTAAATGCACTAAAACAAGCTCGCGAAGGTCGTTTACATATTTTAGGTAAAATAACTGATACTATTGCTACTCCTGCTGAAACTGTTAAAGAACATGCGCCTACTATGGTTACGCGTAGAGTTCCTAACGAATTCATTGGTGCTTTAATTGGCCCAGGTGGAAAAGTTATTCAGGAAATGCAAAAAGAAACTGGAACAACTATCGTTATTAACGAAGATCCAGTAACTGAAGAGGGTATTGTTGAAATTCTAGGTGTAGGTTCTGAAGGTATTGATGCAGTTTTAGCAAAAATAGATTCTTTATTATTTAAACCAACTGTTGGTAGTGCTTACGAAGTAAAAGTAATTAAAATGTTAGATTTTGGTGCTGTAGTAGAATATGCAGAAGCGCCAGGAAATGAAGTTTTATTACATGTTTCTGAATTAGCATGGGAACGCACAGAAAATGTTACCGATGTAGTAAACATGGGTGATGTTTTTGATGTAAAATATTTTGGTATAGATTCTAGAACACGTAAAGAAAAAGTTTCTAGAAAAGCTTTATTACCTAAACCGGAAGGTTATGTAGAAAGACCACCAAGAACTGATCGCCCTAAAAACGATAGAAATAGCAGTAGAGACCGTAAACCTAAAAGAGATTAATCTTTTATACAATTATACAAAAGGCTTCAGATTTAAATTTGAAGCCTTTTTTTTGCTATTTATGTTACTGTTTTACTCAGTTTTCTCAATACCTCTTTAAAATACTCATCCTACAAAACCACATTTTCTTTTCTATACCTATAACATAACGCAAAAATTCTCAAAAACTAAAGCAATGCACATATCCTAACGTAAACTCGCTAAAATATGCTTGCCCTAAATTAGTATTAATAAATGCTCCCACAAAAAGGTTGTGTCTTGTAGTTTTATCTGTATCAGATAAATAATGTTTTAAACACATTCTACTAAAAATATAATATTCAATATAATAGTAACTATTTAACTTTTCATGCACTATAATTTCTTTTCCTCGTGAAAAAGAAATATACTCTCATTCAATTGCAAATTAATTTCATAAAAAGATTTAAGATAATTAATTCTAATGTTCACATCCATTCCTATGTGTCCCAACATTATTTCTCCACTACCAAAACCCAGCAACTAGATGCATGCAAAATAGGGTGATTTTAAAATGGGACTTTTATGTTCTAACAAGTGTTTCATTATTTACAATATAATAACGCGAATCAAGAGTTAAATATTAGTGTTAAAAATACAGCAGCTAATCGTCCGTAAACATGTAAGTTCAGCCCTTTTGCAGCCCTTACTTTACTGGCTTTTTGTATAGCTACTTTTTCAATAATCCAACTAAATAATGCTTCTATTGGTTGTCTTATTTTGGAAATAGCTCTTGAATATAAATCATTTGCAGCTCTATAAAATTTTCTTAAAGCATCTCAGGCATTCCTTTTATAGCATTTCTGAATTAAATTCATCTTTCATAGCTGAAAAAAAGTCTGAATATTTCTATATTTATCTCTAAAAAAGATTCGATTTTCTTTTTTAGACCAAGCCTCTTTAAGTAAGGTAAGATCATTTACAGAAGCTGGTGTAAATATAATTTGCTCTGGATGCGGTAGCTTGTTTGGATTGCAAAACCATAAGGCATGAAGTTTCATTCCATAATAATACAAACTCTTTGTAGAGCAGTATCCTTCAGTTGTAATTTATGGCGCAACTTTACCAGAACGTTTCTCTGAGCAAGTAATAATAGGAATTGAATTTAACACACTCAACTTAGTTGAACATTCCTTCGGAGCAAACTCTCTTAGAAGTAAACCCACAAAAGTGTTCATTACATTAGAGAGCCTGTTAATTATTTGATTAAAAGATTGATAAGACACTAAATTTGGAAATCAACTCAATAAATATTCATGAGTAAATTGATGTATTTTATTCATTTTTAAAATCCCTTGATGATGCATTACAAATAGATAAATAGTTGTAATTTCTTGATCCGTAAGTTTAGGCTCATTATTATTACTGAAACGTTGGCATTCAAATTCTAAATATTCTCCAAATTTCTCACAGACATAGTCATATGTTTTTACTAATTTGTAATCCTTGTTGTTGCCATTTGTATCCAAAATAATTTTGTTAAAACCGACTATTAAGATTCTGAAAATAAACAACTTAAATAAGTTTTAATTCAACTATTTAGAATTGTTTTTTTTAGTATGTAATCAACATTTAATTGACATTAATCATAATAGTGTTCACAAAAATGATAATACAAACCACCACCCACTTTAAAAGTATTATCAATTATTTTCTCACAGACAATGTAACTTTATACACTTATTTTTTTAATTAAAAACATCAGATAACGAATTTTGTTCAATTCCAAATCTACAAGTGCAAAACCATTGTGAGCTTTTAGAATGTTTTTTTACCAATATCTTCTTTTGTTGAAATCCCAAAAAGAACCGAATTATATTCTCTATTTGTTTTATTATATGCCCTTTGGGGTGATGTAGATATCCTAACACCGCTTTCTAAGTGACATTTTCCTTAAAAAAACATAGTTAAAGAACGCCCCATAAGTACAATTCAATTTGACTAAAACCCTTTGTTATCATGGATTAGAAATTATATTATATTTTTTATATAAGAAATACCCTCCCATAGAAACCAACAAATTAAACCTATCTATTCTAGAAGTAAATAAAGAAAATTCTACATATGGCACTATCCTATATGCATAGCCCAAGGCTTCTTTATTGCCTAAATCAGAAAAACAAAAAGAAATTCCTGTTTTAGGCCTATTAAGGTAATACTCCCAATCTTTTTGTTTGCCAAAATGGTAATTCCCTAGATTCAAAAAAAAGACTTTTCTATAAACTATGTTTAGGGAAATCACTACTAGAATCTCCTAATTTGCCCATGAAAAAATCAAACCCAATATATTTGGAACTTACTGGCTTTTTTTTGAGAGATCCCCAAAAAAGTAATCACATACAATATCGCTGTAAATATATTACTCTTTAAAAATCACATAAATAAATGCTACTTCTTAATATTAAAACACATAATAATGAGCCTTTATAGAAATAATTTATAACTCAAATTAATTTTTCAAAGATAATATTGCCATAATAAAAAAATAGTGTGGCTTTTTTCACTATTTTTTAACCTCTAAATTACGTAACACAAAAAATGAACTTCATTATTCAACCAAAAAAATCTATACCCAATCAATTCAATAGAAACACAAAAGACTTAAAGCTCAAATTTGAAGCCTTTTTTTGTGCAGTTCAACTAAAAAATAGAAAATTTGCCCCCTAATTGTAACATTTTTTGCTTTTCTACGTATAACTATATGCAGTCCGCACATTGCGTACTTAAAATATAGGAAAAGGAAAACTGAGATGAGACAGCTTAAAATTACAAAACAGGTTACCAATAGGGAAACCGCATCCTTAGATAAATATTTACAGGAAATTGGTAAAGTAGACCTTATAACAGCAGATGAAGAAGTAGAGTTAGCACAGCGTATTAAAGCTGGAGACCAAGTAGCATTAGAAAAATTAACCAAAGCCAACTTAAGATTCGTAGTATCGGTAGCTAAGCAATACCAAAACCAAGGCCTTACATTACCAGATTTGATTAATGAAGGTAACTTAGGATTAATAAAAGCTGCACAACGTTTTGATGAAACTAGAGGTTTTAAATTTATATCATATGCTGTATGGTGGATTCGTCAATCTATACTACAAGCATTAGCAGAACAGTCTCGTATTGTACGCTTACCACTAAACAAGATTGGCTCTATTAATAAGATTAATAAAACATTTGCATTTTTAGAACAAGCCCATGAGCGCCAGCCATCAGCAGAAGAAATTGCAAAGGAATTAGATATGACTATTGAGGATGTAAAACAATCCTTAAAAAACTCTGGCAGACACGTATCTATGGATGCGCCTTTGATAGATGGTGAAGATTCTAACCTATACGATGTATTACGTAGTGGTGAGTCTCCAAATCCAGACAGAGATTTGCTACACGATTCTTTACGTACCGAGATTGAAAGAGCTTTAGAAACATTAACTCCTAGAGAGGCAGATGTTATTCGTTTATATTTTGGTTTAGCAGGACAACATTCTATGACTTTAGAAGAAATAGGTGAAACTTTTGACCTTACAAGAGAGCGTGTTCGCCAAATTAAAGAAAAAGCAATTAGACGATTAAAACATACCTCTAGAAGTAAGATATTAAAAACATACTTAGGGTAATTTTGAATATGCTCTATTACTAATAACTCAAACAAAAGAAAATTACTTTTGTAAAGGTAACAACAGTTTATCATGACTGTTCGTTTTTTGATTGATGAATAAACTCCGGCTGATTACCGGAGTTTTTCATTTTATAAAGTAGAATAATAACCTACTATTCACAAAAAAAATTACTTCTTAAATACTTATTTTGCAGCAACCATTAACGACTTCGGATATAAAAAGTAGGCTAGGTTCGCCTGGCACCGACCAATCGTCCAAGCACAAGCCGCATATTTTGCGGTTCTATGACTACTTTTTTCTTTTTGAGTTGCCGAACCAAAATATTTGATGACTTTATAAATGGAAAAGAGTATAACGTCAAAAATTATCACTATTCTGTTACACAACCGGCCGATGTGGGAAATAAGCCTATGGTAAAGCCGTTGCAAGGATACATCAACCTTACGGTCGAGCCAAACGATGACGAATTTCTTTTCCACTGGTTTATCAAGCCCTATATGGTTCACGATGGTAAAATTGTATTTTATAGTTCCAATCAAAGCGCGGCGGTCAGAAAAGTACAGTTCAAACAAGGTTTTTGTGTGTATTATAATCAGGACTTCAACGACTAGGGTGTCTGGCCCATGACCATCGATGTTTCAATCACGGCTGGTAAGATTGATATCAACGGGATTAAGGATAAAAAATTTTGGAGAAAATAGAATAGTTATAGATCAAGCCAGAAACAGAATGTTGATGCAGCGTTTGGCTCATCAAACGAGCCAAGTGGCAAGCACGGCAAGCACATCACCATGAAAATAAACCCGCATACCAACCTGAAACGAGCAGTAAAGGCTACAACCGAAAGTACAGCACGTTGTTTCGCCGGTCGCCAACTCCGCCCAATATTTCTTAGAATGCAATTGAAGGAAGAGACCAATCGCTTGCATACCCTAGCTAGTATGAAAGCAAAAGGCGATGGGTGTTTCGACATCCATGGCAACAAGATTTTCTGTCCAACGCGCCATCGCAGTCATTATACAATTACATCAATTAAAAAAAGCTATTTTTAATGACTTCGGGCAGTTTTTACGGAGAGAAAATATTAATTTCATTAGTATATAGGTAATTTGCAACAGTTCCCTTCGTTTCCGAATCAGAATATTGCTCTTATGATGCAAGCTTACGACTCCAATAGACCTGTTTCTGGGCCATTGTTTCATAGATGGAAAATTCTAAGAATTTCTTGATATCCTCTACCTATGATATTTTCAACGATGTATTTCAAGTTCTTCAAATTATTGATTTTGACATAATTCCTAGTGGGACAAATCCATTAACAAGCAAGCAGAATAATATTAATCTCGATGGCTCTACAAATTACAATTCGGTCGATGGATTTGCAAATACGGCCGCATTAGCTATTCCATATGCTCGTGGCACAAAGATGTTGTCAGCAACAATGCCAAAGGGTCTTGGCTCTTTGAGTAAGCTAAATGTGGCTCAATTTCCCAAAACCTTTAAGGGGAATTTAAGTGAATTAAGCCCTAACATAGGGGTTGCTCAAATCAATTAATGAATAAATTGATAAGCACCTGCAATGGAAACGTGCCAACTGGGATGATATTACTGAAATCAAGAAATTTGAAAATAGATGGCGACGATAACTGATAAAAATAATCTTCGAACTAATAATTGAAGGGCTTATTGTTAATCTCTTTGAGAGAGATACACGGTATTGGTTTTTTAAGCTAATCGGGAAGCGAAAATCTATAAAATATCTATCTGAAGATTTAAAAAAAAGATTCCATAATCCACTTTCTCAACATTTGTTGAATGTAATAGTTGGGCTTATATCTTTTTGCTATTGCATCTTATGTTTTGTCTACCTATATTTTTCGTTTTTCTAATTCATCTCACTGTGAAAGAGACGGAGCTATTGAAGATAATACATAAATACATGCTTAAGAAAATACTATCTATTGTCCTGCTACCTTTGTTGTTTGCTTCTTAACCAAAAAGTTCCGTTTATATTGAATCTAAGGAAAAATAAAAGTCCAGAAGGTTTAATTAGACTAAGAAAGAAATTTAAATCGCAAGTTTCTAAGTTCTAAAACAAGAAACAAAATGCTAACAAAAATGCAACCACTTTAAATACTTTAAAAGGTACTTTGGAATACACTAAAAATGAGAATAAAGAATTCACTAAAGTAAATGGTGATTGAGAAAAAGTAAACAAACGCGCAAAAACCTAAATAAAGAATACGAAGATTTAAAATTAAAGGCTACAACCTTTTCAGTGCCATAGAAAAGCAAACTAATAGCCTTAATAATGCTACCGCTAAAAAAAACTTATTAAGCATTATAGAAAAAGTCCATACTAAATAGGGTTAACTAAAAGAGTAAATATTCCTTTATTTACTAGTATTTCCCAGGTACAAATAGTTTTTTTAGGCAAAAGTCTAACTATTCTTTAACTTTCCTTGATAAATAATATTGAATAAAAAATCATATATATCCGAAAATTCCAGTTACAAATAATTCCTGACGATACCATAATCCATTATTTTAGATTCCCCAATTCATTCAAAACATGAAAATTAGTAGGATTTAAAATTAAAAGTAGACTTATCAAAAAACTTTTTACAAAGCGATGTAGAAATTGTGATTTTCTTTAAAATATAAAAATTTATCTGTTTTTAGAAATTCAAAGATTTAAATTCTGTTGTATTCTAATTTTGATTCGTTTTACTCAGTGTTTTTACTAACTTACAAATTATAAAAACATACTTTTTTAAACTACTCTTCCCTAAAGATAAGTTTTCCTTTAAAGATTTCATCTACGGCAACTACGGGTGGTCTATTGTAACTAATAACATCTCCTGTAGCTTTTATGCTTCCCTTTAAAGATTGCCGTGGGTTTAACAACATATCATTAGTGCCTCTATGGCTTACATTTATATTTTCTGCTGCCAACTCCTGTGCTTCTAATCTAGAATTTCCTGCCGCAAAAATTATATTAAAACTCTGCGTGGTTCCTTTTAATTTAAAATAAGCCATCCCGTTAGAGACAATGGCTATGTTTTGTGATACCAGCTCTAAATCAAACGAACCATCTGTAGTATCTTCTTCGGGGTTTTGGAAACTTTCAGATAACAATGCTAAACTAGGGTAATTTAAAACACCATCACTCGTAATGGGCAATCCTGTGCTGCTTCTAATTTCTGTAATATTTGGTGCCGTCACATATACTTTAGTCAAACCATAATTACGCACATAATTACAATCGTTTGTATTTTTTAATATCAGTCTGCCATTTTTAACCGTTGCAGTAACTTCGTTGCGTAAAAACGTTCCTGTTTCTATTGCTACTTTTGTGGTGGCTCCTTCTTTTACGGTTAATGCTACATTTGGAAAAACCGTAATTTTTGTAAAATCAGCAACCACAACTTCTTCTATTGTAATATCACCTGCTTTTTGAAAACAATCACTCACATTTTCGCCATTACAACCAAGCATCAACAAAGGCAAACATAGTATTGCAATGCTAAATTTTTTACATGTATTTAGTACACTCATTTTTTGCTTCTTTTACAATCGTATTCCTATTCCAAATTCTACTGCCTCTGCTGCTGCTGCATGTGATTTTAATGTAATAGAGCCAAACACTTTATCGCCAAAATAACGTTTCATACCCAATCTATTATATACCCTACCTTCAAAATCAAACGGGTAATACACATAATATCCTAACTGAGAAATAAGCGACATTTTATTAATAAACAGCTCATGCCCCACAAATATGCCTACACGTTTAAAATCCTCATCTCCTGTAAGACCACTCTCTGGAAAAGCCACCGAATTAAGAGCTATTAATCCTTTTAAAAAATTAGAAAAGAATACATCGGTACCTAACTGTACAGCACTTTTTCTACCCAAACGTTTATCTGCATATGCGGAAACGATATAAAAAGGAAACTGACCAGAATTAACAACATCACTCTCATTAATTCCTGTTCTAAAAGCCACATTGTAACGTATAGGTTCGGTTACTTTTTTTCTTTCTACAGGAGTATATTCAATAATTTTTCCTCCATCTAAATCATATACCAGACCAACATTTAGCGCCAAGGTATTTGTAGAAGTATTTGGAGATTTTACATTGGCATTGGAATAATGAATTACAGATAAACCTGCTTTAAATCCCAATCCTTTAAAAATATTTTCTTTGTGGTAATTAAACATTAAAAAAGTAGAGCTCAAAAACCTAGTACCATAAGCATTGTTTCTAAAATTAGTCACCTTATCATATGGGTTTGTAGCATACGAAACCCCTTGTCCTAATCTAAATTGTAAGTTTCTTTTTAGAAAATAAAAATTAAAATGTGCATACAAACCATAATGTTCTCCCAAAGTACCATTATTCATATTCTGGTATATGAAAGAAAACCCAGTATCTGGATAATTATACAAGCCTTCCCACTCTTTAGCACCGTAGGTTTTTTTATTATATCCCAAAATAAGTCCGCCAGGATGGGCACTTATTAAATGTGTAATATCTGGATTATGTAGAAGAACAGACCCATAAAACTGACTCACATCTACCGTATACTTTTTAGAAGTGTCTAGCTCCTGAGAAAAACAAAAACTTACCAAAAAAAGTAATACAATTAATACTTTTATGTTCATGGAATGTAAAAATAGAAAATTAACAGAGATTAACATTACAATGATAATCAACAGTAAAAAGGTTAAATTTAAAAAGGTTTTAAAAAACGCCTTCTGCTATCGCTTTTATATTATCAGATTTACCCATAGAATAGTAGTGTAAAACAGGCACTCCAAATTCCAATAGTTCTTTAGATTGCTGTATTGCAAACTCTACTCCTATTTGGCGCACTTCTTTATTATCTTTTGCTTTTTCTATAGCACCAATTAAATGCTGTGGCATATCTAACCAAAAAACTTGTGGCAATATTTGCAAATGACGCTTTACTGCTGCAGGCTTAATTCCTGGAATAATTGGCACAGTAATCCCAATTGCTCTAGCAGCTTTTACAAATTTAAAGTAACGTTGATTATCAAAAAACATTTGTGTTACCACATAATCTGCTCCTGCATCTACTTTTTCTTTCAATCGTTTTAAATCTGCCTCCATACTTGGAGCTTCAATATGCTTTTCTGGATAACCGGCTACACCAATACAAAAATCTGGCTTATTTGCCATTTCCATATCTTCATGTAAAAACTTACCGTCATTCAAAGCTTTTATCTGCTTTACCAAATCGAAAGCGTAATTATTACCTCCTTTGGTAACTGTAAAGTATTTTTCTCCCTTCATGGGATCACCCCGCAATGCCATTAAATTATCTATTCCCAAATAATGACAATCTACTAATAAATATTCTGTCTCTTCTTTTGTAAAACCTCCACATAATACATGTGGTATAGTATCTACATTATACTTATGCTTAATAGCAGCACAAATACCCACTGTACCAGGTCTCATACGCGTAATGCGACGATCAAACAAGCCATTTTTTTCTATATACACGTATTCTTCTCGTGAGGTAGTTACATCAATAAACGGAGGTTTAAATTCCATTAAGGGGTCTATATTATTATAGAGTTCTTGAATGTTTTTTCCCTTTACTGGCGGTACAATTTCAAAAGAGAATAATGTATTCCCATTTGCATTCTTAATATGATCTGTAACTTTCATAAAAAATTATATAGTTCACAAAAATAAATCGCTCAGGTGAACATTACTAATATTTAGGACAATAATATTTGTGCGTTCCCTAAAGGTCAGGCTATACGCTATATCTTTTTTTATTTCTATTTATGACAGCAAGAAAAAGGATGCCACTGCTATCCTTAACGTAAATTTCCAACAATAAGTGCTAGTTTTAACCTTAAGTAAATTACTAATTGTAATTCTAACTGCTTTAAGTATTTATATTTATGGTTTCTGTTTTAAAAAAAACATATTTTCTTACTAGCAACAAGCATTAACACAATATTTTGTGTAATTTGTAAATGGAAGAGAAAGTTGAGCTGGTTCAACTTCTGCATAATCAACATAACGTTCCAGACTTAAATCTAATCAGCAAGAATGTAAGAAACAATTGTCCTGTGTGCTATACGCACTGCAAAAGAGTGAATATTTGTACTTATGGCACACACATTAAATATAGGCATTATAAGTGTAGATCTTGCTCTAAGGCCTTTAACGACTTTATAGATACTGCGGTGGACATTATAAAGAAGCTGGAACAGCTACATTAATAACTATTGATAGTTGCCGAGAATGCAACGACTCGTAACGCTTCTAAGGAAATAGAAATTAATATGAAGACGATTTTTGATTGGAGAAACAAGCTACTTTGCTCCTTAGAGATTCTTAATGGAAAGGGATTCTCAAATGAAATCGTCGAATCCGATGACAAGCAGCTAGACATCAATGAAAATGACAGTCAAAAATTAGGCGAAAAGTCTTATTAAATACCCAATAATAGAAGTACGAAGAGAGGTATAAGCAATGACAAAGTTTCCATTATGGTTGCCACAGACAAGAACGGAAGCTTTGCCATGCGGGTGGCAAATATTGGCAGAATAGATACATAAAGTGTTCACGATACCATTGATGGACTGGTCTCCCCTGAGAATGTAATGTATTTGGATTACCATCCTTCTATAATCAAATGAGCAAGAGACAACGACTTGGAGCATCATTCCTTTGTTGCGTCTCGCCAACATGTAAAGAACAGATGCCATCACTTACAGCATGTGAATTCTTTAAACAACCGTTACGAGAGGTAGGTCAAAAATTATATGGGGTACCGACCAAACATCTATCACGATACCTAAACTGGTTTTTATTCCTACAAAAGATAAAAGAATCAACTTTAAAGGAAAAGGAACTGGCTAAAAGTGTGTAACCGAAAATATACAGCCATCAAAACTCATAGCTCAATCCAAAAAAATATAAAGAATTAATGATTCCACAACTTTACAAAACATGGCCAAAATAATTAAATTTTAAAAGCTATAAAATAATCTTTATGCTTTTATTCTAAATGGCATTACTCTTTTAACAAAATTATAATATCTCAAAAATACTACCCAATCACAAAAGTAGTTATATTCGTAAAACTTATAGAAACACACAAAAAATGGTTTCTTTCATTAATAAAATATTGTTTATTTAAAACTTCATAATTTAGATACAGCTACTTTTAAAATTCGCTTACATATTAAAAAACCCTTCGTGTAACCTTTATCATTTATATGAAAAAAAAGCTTTTCCTTATTATTTTTTTAATCCTAACAATTGTAGCAACCCTATTGTTGTTAAGTAACTATACGATACAAAAAACAGCCGAAGGAAAAACATTTTTCAATACTAAAAACATTTCAAAAAACAAGGTTGGAATTGTATTAGGAACTGCTAGAAAATTAAGAGGCGGACAACCCAACCCCTATTACACCAACAGAATTAAGGCTACTATTGCACTTTATAAAGCTGGAAAAATTGAATTTGTTCTGGTTAGTGGCGATAACAGTACTGTGTATTATGATGAACCTACTCATTTTAAAAAAGACCTTATAAAAGGTGGCATCCCAGCAAATAAAATATTTTTAGATTATGCTGGTTTTAGGACTTTAGATTCTATGTTTAGAGCTAAAACAATATTTGGATTGGATAGCACAACTGTTATTTCTCAAAAATTTCATAACGAACGTGCTATTTACTTAGCTGAAAAAAAGGGTTTAAATGCCATTGGTTTTAATGCTAAAGATATTTCGGCAAAGTATGGTCTAAAAGTGAAAATTAGAGAATACTTTGCTCGCGTAAAAGTGTTTATAGATCTACTAACCAATAAACAACCTAAATTCTACGGCGATAAAATAAAAATTGAATAGCGTCATCAAATTTCATCTACTTTCCACAACACCTATCTTAATCGTTATTAATTAAGCGAAAACATTCCCTCATTAACATTTTTGTTTTAATTTAATCTAAATAAATTTTGTTTGTTTTACAACGAAGCAATACATTTGCTCTATTATTTAAAAACAGTCTAAATAAAAATAAATGAAATTAATTAAAAGTTATTTACTATGTGTAGTAGCATTAAGTGTTTTTGCTTGCTCCAATGATGATAACGGTGGTGAAGACAAAGAAGTTGAAAAATCTGAAGTGATACAAAATTATGCCAATATAGTATACACCTCATACAATGATTCATATGAAGGAGCTGTATTACTACAGACTGCTGTAGATGCTTTTATAGCAAATCCTAGTGAAGCTAATTTTAACACAACTAAAAAAGCATGGTTAGCTGCAAGAGAACCATATGGACAAACAGAAGCTTATAGAGAATGTAATGGTCCTATTGATGCAGGTGGTGAATCTTGGTCTATAGAAAACGAAGGACGACTTAATGCATGGCCTTTAGAAGAAGCCCTTATAGATTATGTGTTAGCAGCAACAGAAGCTCAAGGAGCTGGGTCATTTTCATTCAATAATATCATAAGTGACGATTCTATCACAATAGATGAAAACACAGTAATATCTTACAATGAATACGAGCAAAATGAAGCAGCAGTAAGCACAGGTTGGCATGCTATTGAATTTTTATTATGGGGGCAAGACAATACAGACCCCAAGGATAATTTACCTGGACAAAGAATGTTTACAGATTATACTACTGCTGGTAATGCTAATAGAAGAGCTAGTTATTTAAAAATTGTAACAGATTTATTGGTAAAAGATCTTAAAAACTTAGTTGACACATGGAAAACTGGAGGTGCTTATCGCACTGTTTTTGATGCGCTTAAAGAAGATACTGCATTAAAACAATTAATTAATGGAGCTTTTTTTATTGCTGGAGATGAGTTAAGCAGTGAAAGAATGATTGCTCCAGTAAATTCTAATGGTGGTTATAATGGTTGGGGCCAAGAAGATGAACATTCTTGTTTTAGTGATAATACACATAGAGATATTTTCACCAATGCAAAAGGAGTATACAATGTTATCTTTGGAGAATATGGCACTATCAAAGGGGCTTCTTTTTACGATTTAGTAAGACAAGCAAACGCTACACAAGCAGAAAAACTTAAAAGTGCATCTGATGAAGCTATGGCAAAAGTGGCTGTAATAGTTAATAACGACAAACCTTTTGATTATTTGATTACTAAAGAAGTATCTACAAACACTAGCGGACCTGTAATGCAAGCTGTAGTTGCTTTACAAGCGTGGGGAGACGAAATAAGCGCCTCAGCTTCAATAATACAAATTAATCTTAATTAGAAGATATATTGCATTAATAGTATAAATAGAATGTCCCAGGTTTTTAACCTAGGGACATTCTATTTTTTTAAAATTTAGTACAAATTGAAAAATAAAATTTCTTATATATTATTCCTAATAACTCTTTTTAATTGTGCAAAAGATGATGAAAATTACCATCCAATAGATTTGTATAAAGAGGGTGAAGAATTACTAACAGGACCATTAGGAGTAAATTCTACAAGTGGCGAAGCCTTTGGTTTTGAATTAGATGGACTAACATTTGCGCAACAAGGACAATTTTCAACAGGTAATTCTTTATTTACTCAAATATGGGTATCATCACCAGCTTCCACTACAGCAAGAGATGGCTTAGGCCCCACTTTTAATGCACGCTCATGTACCAAATGCCATTTTGAAGATGGTAGAGGAAGTCCATTAGTAAACGGGAAAAGCTCTAACGGCTTCTTAATGCGCATAAGCCTAGAAGGACAAGGCGCAAATGGAAATGCAAATTCAGTACCTAATTACGGAACACAACTACAAGATTTATCTAATTTTAATATTCCATTTGAGGCACGAGTAAATGTTACTTATGAAACAATATCTGGCCAATATCCAGACGGAACTCTATACAAATTACAAAAACCAAATTATACAATTATAGAAGAACAATTTGGAGACATAAATGGTGTATTAATGTCGCCACGAGTTGGACCACAAACAATTGGACTGGGATTAGTTAGTGCACTCCCAGATAGTGAAATACTAAAATTTGAAGACGAATTTGATGCTAATAATGATGGAATATCTGGACGTCCTAACTATGTATGGAATGTTAAGGAGAAAAAAGCAACTCTAGGAAAATATGGATGGAAAGCCAATACACCTACATTAGAGCAACAAGTAGCTGGTGCTTTTCATGGAGACATGGGATTAACATCTTCTTTATTCAAAGAAAACAATTGTCCCAATCCACAGGAAAATTGCAAAGGTGCTTTTAATGGTGGAGAGCCAGAGGTTACAGATGTACAGCTTAGAGATGTTGTATTTTATCAGGCAACTTTAGCCGTTCCCAACAGACGCAATGTTAAGGAGGATAATGTATTATTGGGAAAACAACGCTTTAATGAAGCAAATTGCATTGGTTGCCATGTAATAGATTTAAAAACAGGAACTTCTAAAATAACACCACTTTTGAATAACGTAAACATTAGGCCATATTCAGATTTCTTATTGCATGATATGGGAACTAATTTAGCTGATAACAGACCCGATTTTTTAGCTACAGGTCGCGAGTGGCGCACCCAACCACTTTGGGGAATAGGACTTATTAAAACAATAAATAACCATACGTTTTTATTACATGATGGTCGTGCAAGAGATATTGAAGAAGCAATATTATGGCATGGAGGAGAGGCAGAAAATAGCAAAGAAGCATTTATGAACCTTTCTGCGCAAGACAGACAAAATTTATTAGATTTTGTGAACTCACTATAAAAATTGAATAATGAAAAAAACAATTACACTCTTTATAACATCACTCTTTATAATATTTATTGCTTGTAAAAAGGACAATGATACACCTTCGTCTTTTAAAGTAAAAGCATTATTACAAAGTGAAGTTGATAATCAAATTTTACCGGGAATAACCAGTTTTATAAACGCCGTTAGTAATTTAGAAACAACTGTAAAATTATATTTAGCAGAAACTACAGAAGAAAATTTGAGCATTGCAAGACAGCAATGGGTAGCTACAGCAATTGCTTATGAAAAAATTTATGTATTTAACATTGGTGATGTAAGAAGCAAGTTTATACACTTTTCTATCTATGATTGGCCAGCGACACCAGTTGCAATTGAGAATAACATTTTAAATAACACAATAGATAAATCCTTTATGGATTCAGTTTTACCAACCGCCAAATCTATTGCTGCTTTAGAATATTTGTTATTTAAAACTTCGTTATCGGAAACAAACTTAGAAATTTCTAGCTCTATAAAGCGTAAAGATTACATGAAGTTTTCTGTAGAATTTTTAGAATTGCAAGCAAATAATTTACAAAATACATGGGTAGCCTCTGGAGGTAATTATTCAAGCACCTTTATAAATAATGAAAACACGGGAGTAAGGAGTTCTTTTAATATATTTTTCAATGGACTGTACAATTTAATAGATACAGGAAAAATAACTAAAATAGGTAAGCCTGCAGGTTTAGAAAAATCAGATGTTATAAACCCAGAGTTAACACAAGCATACTTCAGCAATACATCTTTAGCAATATTAAGTGCTAATATGGAAAGTATAACACAGGCCTATTTTAACACAAATGGTGATTTAGGAATAGATGATTATGTTTTTTTTATTACACAAAATAATGAATTAAACGACTTGGTTCTTTTAAGGATTAAAGCTGTAAATGATGCTATAAAGGCAATACCTTTAACCTTAAATGAAGCCATTATAAAGCAACCCGAATTAACCAAAGAACTTCATAATAAATTAGAAGAATTACGCATTTTATTTGCGGTAGATTTACGTAGCAGACTATCTATTGTTATTACATCAACAGATAATGATGGAGACTAATTAGTAGCTAAATTTAAAAAATTTAATTGTTAGTCGTATGTACCACCCGCTGTGGAAATGGTATTTCTATACCAGCCTCATCAAACTTCGTTTTTAGTTCTTCTAACACATGAAAATGTGCCGCCCAAAAAACATCATTAGCAGCCCAAAAACGTAAAGAGAGATTTACGGAACTATCTGCTAATTCTGCAACATATACTTCTGGGACTGGTTCTTTTAATATATTTTCATTTGCCTCACATATTTGCAACAAAATATCTTTTGCAATTTTAATATTAGAATCATAGCCTATTCCCACAGTAATTTTATCTCTTCTTGTATTTTCTTCGTTGTAATTAATAATATTACTATTAGATAATTGTCCGTTTGGAATAATAGCAACTTGGTTACCAAATGTATTTAATTTGGTAGTAAAAAGAGATATTTCTTTCACAGTACCATCAATACCTTGTGCAGAAATAAAGTCTCCTATCTTAAAAGGTTTAAAAAGTAATATAAGTATACCGCCAGCAAAATTAGACAAGGAACCTTGTAATGCTAAACCAATAGTTAAACCTGCTGCCCCTACTAATGCAACTAAAGAGGAGGATTTTACACCTAACTCAGAAATTACTAAAACAAAAAGCAAAACATTTAAAGAGATACTTATAAAACTTTGTATAAATTTTTCTAGTGTAAGATCATAGTCTTTTTTCAAGAAAAAATTACGAACCATTTTATTTAAAAACTTAACAACCCAATAACCAACAAGTAATATAATAATAGCTAATATTAAACGTGGTAGAAAATCTCTAGCCCAATCAACTAGTTTATCCAATTGCTCTTGAAAATTTGTGAATTCTTCCATATCTTTTTAACGATGTATTATTCTGTAAGCAAATTTAAAGCTTTCGCTATTTCTTTTACTGGTAATTTGCAAGTCCCTTTTAAACAAACGTAAATAAGTGTATTACCTTTAACATACCTGTTCTGCAATAAAGATAGCTTACCTTCATGGGAAGCACCTGCTATAATGGCATTAGGAAGATAATTAAGAATAATTTCTTTGGCTTTAACTTTAAAATCATCTCCTACAATAGCTATCTCATGAAAATCTAAATTTTGATATAGTGCTAAATGCATCCAATTTGCATGACTATATGCGTTTTTTTGAAAATTAGCTTGTACGTTTTTAAACATCTGAAGTGCTATGGTATCATAAGCTTGACTTGGAAAAAATTTATCTAGTTTAAATAAGTTTTTAGCCATTATAGAATTAGAAGCCGGAATAACATTATCTGTAGCTTCTATAGTTCTTCTAATAACAAATGTGTCGTTTTTAGATGTAAAGAAAAACATACCGCTTTTAGCATCTAAGAAATTAATAATGCAATAATCACTTAACTGTTTGGCTTTACGCAACCATTTTTCATCAAAAGTAACTTCATACAAACCTAGAAAAGCATCTATAACTGCGGCATAATCTTCTAAATAACCATTAATAGTACTTTTTCCATTTTTATGATTATGAAACAGACTTCCGTCTTTTTGCAATAACTCTTTGGTTATAAAGCTTGCGTTTTTAAGTGCTACTTCTAAATATTCATCATTGTTAAGGTAACGATAGGCATCAACCAATCCTTTTAACATTAATCCGTTCCAAGAGGTTAAAATTTTATCATCTAAACGAGGTCTATTTCTTTTGTTTCGCTCTGTATTAAGAATAGATTTACAGTCGGTTATTATAGTATTTAATGCATCAACAGTAATTGTATGCTTTTTTGCTATTTGTTCATCTGTAACATCTCTTATCAATACATAATTACCATGCTCCCAATGACCGTAGCTATTAATATTGTAATAGTCTTTAAAAATTTCAAAATTAGTTTCACTTAATAAACTTTTTAATTCCTCTTCTTGCCATACATAATAGGCTCCTTCTTCCAATTCATTCTCTTTGGTAAGACTATCGGCATCTAAAGAAGAATAGAAGCCCCCATTTGAATGCATTAGTTCTGATGCAACAAAAGCAATAGTTTCATCTGCAGTTTTTTTATACAGTTCATTCTTTGTTTCGGCATAAGCCTTGGCGTATAAACTGACTAGCAAACCATTATCATATAACATTTTTTCGAAATGTGGAACATGCCATTTGGTGTCTACCGAATACCTAGAAAAACCACCCCCTATGTGGTCAAAAATACCACCGTGCGCCATTCTAGTTAAGGTAACATTTACATACTCCAAAACATCTTTATTTTCTGTAGCAGTAGCATAATGCAACAAAAAATCTAAGTTAGCTGGCATCATAAATTTAGGAGCCCGTTTATTGCCTCCCAAAAAAGTATCAAAATAACCCGCCCAGTTTTTTATAGCTTTATCTAGTTCTGCTATCGTATACTTTTCTGCAGTAGAATTAACCTCAACCAAATTAATTGTCTTTATACCTTCGGCCAAACTTTGTGCATACTCCTCTACTTTATTAAAATCGTTCTTATGTATATTTGATAGCTGCGTTAAAATCCTAATCCATTCTTGTTTTTTCATATAAGTAGCGCCCCAAAAAGGCCTACCATCTGGCAATGCAACTATGTTTAAAGGCCACCCCCCACTACCGGTCATCATTTGCAAAGCATCCATATAAATATGATCTATATCTGGGCGTTCTTCCCTATCTATCTTAATATTTATAAAATTAGCATTCATTACAGCAGCAACCTCTTCATCTTCAAAGCACTCATGTTCCATTACATGGCACCAATGGCAAGCGGCATAACCAATACTTATTAATAATGGTTTGTTTTCTTTTTTAGCTCGTTCTAAAACAGTGTCACTCCAAGCTTCCCAATTTACAGGATTGTGTGCATGCTGTAATAGATAAGGGCTGGTTTCATTAATTAGCGCATTGGTGTGTTTGTGTGTCATTGGAACATTTTTTTGGCTATAACTATTGTACGAACAGATAAAAGAAACTAGAAATATACCGTATTTAAGCATAGGTAAAGTTACTAGAAATACTGAGAAAAATGCCCAAAAAAAGCGCCACATTTGGCGCTTTTATAATATTCCTAAAATAGAAATTATTTTACTTCGAAAGTGATTTTTACGTTTACACGAAAATCTGTTACTTCTCCATCATCTACAGATGCACTTTGTTCTTGCACATATACAGAACGAATATTTTTTACAGATTTTGAAGCTTGAGCTACTGCCTTTTTAGTTGCATCTTCCCAGCTCTTTTCTGAATTTGCTAAAACTTCTATTACTTTTAAAATTGCCATAAGTTAATGTTTAAATTGTTTCTTTAAAGTTAACAAATAAATTAAGAACTTATTGTTTCGTGTATGAAAAATCAATCATTTAGGGCAACTACTTCCCTTACTTTATCTCCCATCATATTTTTTAGCATATTTTCAATACCATTTTTTAAGGTAAAAGTTGATGACGGACAACCGCTACAAGCCCCTTGTAGAATAACATTCACCGTTTGCGTTTCCTCTTCATAAGATTTAAAAAGAATATTTCCGCCATCACTAGCTACAGCAGGCTTTACATATTCTTCTAAGATATCTATAATTTGTTTAGAAATATCATCCAAATTTTCATCTTGCACTAAGGCTGCAGGTGCTTCTGCTTTTTTCTTTGATATACTATTTATAGAAACTATCTCTTTTCCTTCACTAATATAACTTTGTATTAATTCTCTAAGTTCAAAAGATATTTCGTTCCAATCTGCAACATCGTATTTTGTAACCGATACGTAGTTCTCATCCAAGAAAACTTCTTTTACAAAAGGCAATTGAAAAAGTGCTGTTGCTAAACCAGAATCTTTAGCTTCATCTATATTTTTAAATTCAAAAATAGCAGGAACAATCATCTTGTTCACTACAAATTTCATTGCCGCAGGATTAGGAGTACTCTCTGCATATACAGTTACTGGTGCAGTTTTAGAATTTGCATCATCTACTACAACAGGTGCTCCACTATTAAGATATTCTACTAATTGCTGAGCTACTTCGTCCTGTACATCTTTCCACGCTACAATATCGTACCGTTCTAAACCAATAAAATTACCCGATATATAAACCGTTTTTACAAAAGGCAAATAAAATAATTGTTGTACCAAAGGTGAATTTTTAGCCTCATCAATATTTTTAAACTCGTAGTTATTATTCTTAGTTATAAATTTATTTGTCTCAAACTTTAGTATAGTTGGATTGTTTGTAGGCACAACAGTAATCGTATACGCTTCCATAATATATTTTTTTACAAAAGTACGAAGTTATTCTATTGAATTACTCATATAATATTGTTGTATTTTAAGCGTTATAACTTATATTTAACCGATAATTTATCCCAAATTTACTTCTAAATGAGACACCTATTGCTTGTTTTTTGCGCTTGTTTTACTTTTTGCAATCAGTTAATAGCACAAGAAGGAATACCCGTTTATTTTGATTACTTATCCGACAACTACTATTTAGTACACCCATCAATGGCAGGTATTAGCGAAAGAGGGAAGATACGGTTAACTGCTAGAAAACAATGGTTTGATGTTGATAAAGCTCCCAACTTGCAAACATTAAATGCTAATTTTAGAGTTGGCCAAAATAGTGGTGTTGGTGGTATTATTTTTAATGACGCCAATGGGTATCATTCTCAAACAGGTTTAAAATTAACTTATGCGCATCATTTAAGATTTGGTGGTGATGCAAGAAGTTTAAACCAGCTTTCTTTTGGTCTAAGTGGGACTATATTACTTAGCAGCTTAGATGAAACCGAATTTAAATCTGCTATTAATGACCCATTAGTTACTGGTGTTAAAAATACTGTAAGCTACTTTAATGTAGACTTTGGTGCCTCCTATAACTATATGGAATTTTATGCGCATGCAACAATTTTAAATGCTTTAGGAAGCGGAAGAGATTTATACACAGCTATAGAATTTAATAATTTAAGAAGATATTTATTTTCTGTTGGTTATGTGTTCGGAAAAAACGAATGGCGTTTAGAACCTTCCATTTTATTTCAATTAACAGATTTCACAAAAGAAAAAACTATAGATTTTAATGCTAAAGTATATAAAGATGTAGATTTTGGAACTGTATGGGCTGGCTTATCTTACAGAAGAAGTTTTGATGGCGCAGAATTCTTAATCGATGGAAGTGTAAGTCAGCAGCGTTTGCAATTGTTAACCCCAATTGTAGGTCTAAACTATAAAGATTTTATGTTTTCATATAATTACTCCTATCAATCTGGTGACATTCGTTTGGATAGTGGTGGTTTTCACCAAATCACTCTAGGGTATGATTTTGGTAAGTCAGAAAAGAAATATCGTTGTTATTGTCCTGCCGCAAACTAAATAGACCTGTTATAAAAATTATAACAAGTCTATTTAACAAAATAACAATTAAAATTCTCCTACTCCCCCCACGTGTAGTTTTTCTTTGCTGCCTGTTTTTGTATGGCATTTAGCATCGCATTTTCTAATTCCCCTTTTGCTCCATTTTTTTGGTTTTTCGTAATATAAATTTCACGCTTAGTGTTTAGCTCTTGTATCTCCTTTTGAATTTTAATACGCTCCTTTCTTTTATCACTTACATAAGTTTTAATTTCAGATTCGGATTTATTTTTTAATTCCATAGGAAGTTCTTCTTCTTTAATTTTTGAAACATCAAAATCTTTATCATCTGCTGCATCAACTAAATCCCAAGTAGCGTTTTTATACAATCTAGAGCTCTTACTCACTGCTCTTTTTACAACTACAACTTCCTCTAACTCCATAGCATTATCATCTTGCACAGATTGCATATGTTTCTTAGAAGCCCCTAAAGCACCATAAGAAACATAGGTTTTATTCAATTTAGAATTTAGTTTAATTATAATTTCATCATACGGTGTATCTATATGCACCACTTTTTTGTTGTGATCTATAGCAATATATTCTCCTCCAGTTAAAGTTGCTCCATTCTTCCAATCACTAGAAACGCCTTGATTATAGTTGCCACAAAAAATAGTATTCACTACAATGTCTTTCTCTTTGGCATTAGCAGCAGCGTCTTTGTAATTTAATTTTCCTTGCGAAAAAGGTTCGTTTCCCGCAATAAAAATCATTTTAAGATTATCTGGGTTTTTACCCCATTCTAATTGATTTAATGAAGTTTGTATAACTGTTCCACAATATTCCTCACCGCCATTAGTAGTTAAAGAGAATAGCTTTTCTGAAATCTCGTCTAAATCACTACTAAAATCCAACACTTGCTGTATGTAACCTTCTTCAGAAGACAAATCATCGTTCCCGTACTGGTATAATGCAATTTTTAGTTGCGGTCTTTTTTCGCCCCCACACTTTACATAAGAAAACTTATTTACAATGTCCCAAAGTTGTGCTTTTGCTTGGTTTATGAGTCCGTCCATACTATTACTTGTATCTAACAACAAAGCTATTTTTACGTATTGCTCCGATGGTTTTTCGTCTTCTATTTTAGCGTGTGCTATAATAATTTCTGTATGCTCTTTTTTTACTTTTCGTTCGCAACTAGCAAATGTTCCTATAGATAATAACATTACTCCTAGTCCTAAAATATTTTTTATTGTTTTCATATTTCTTATTTTTCAAATTATTATTCTAAATTTCTATTCTTTGTTCTTTGATATAACTTTAATTTTTTCAACACTTAAAATCAGTAAATAGTGTCATAAAAAATAAGGAAGCCATCAGCTTTAAATAAGTGATAATAGTCCATTCCAAAGCATTCATGATTCTATGTGAGAAACTTACTTAAGTTACTTTATTTTCCGAAAGAGAGAATTGGATAGTACAGAATTCGTTCTCGTCATCAAAACTCCCTAGACTTACACCTAAACCCTGTAATTGTTGTTCAATTTCCAAGATTCTGTTTTCTAAAAGTATATATTCCTCTATTTTTCCTCCTTTTAATTTTAGGTCTATAAGAGACGTTCTTATTTTTTCTAAAGAAGTCTTTTTAGCATTTAACTCTTTGTACTCGTTTGTTTTGTCTTTTTTGGTAATTTGTTTGAATTGTACGTTTCCTATTTTAATAAGATGCTGATACATTTTATCAAAATTTTCTGGAGGAACACCAATATGTAAATTTAATTTTCGGCGTCCCTTATTTCCTTTTTTTTCTTCAAATTGAATAAGTGCATCAAAATCTTTAATCTGTTTTCGCATGAGTTGTTCTTCATATTCATATGTATTAGAACGCGTATTTATATGGGCGATTTTTTCATATTTCTGTTCAACTTTTACACTTAAGCTGTTATTTATTGGTGTGTATTCTTTTGATGCATAGTTCTTGCGTACATTACTAAAAGATTCTTCTAAAATCTCCATATGGTTATTAAATGTATTTTTAACTACACTATTTTTACCATAAATTAACTTATAGACAAATAAGGCTAAGAATAATAGTAATAGAATTGCGCTAATTTTTTTAATCGATTTTTTCATTTTAATATCATGTGTTCAAAAGATTGTATTCTTTTAATTTATAGGCTAAAAGTATTTTTAAACTAATTCTTAAAAAATGAGGAATGAGTAAATAGGTGTTTTGAGTGAGTAAAGTTGCTTTCTGAGTTTGTTATCTTTTAAAAATGAACCCAACAAGGATAATTTTCATGTTTTACTCATTTTTTAAAACCATTTAAAGTGATTAAGTTTATCCTATTATTAATAACTATATGCAAAAATGTAATTACATAGTACTATTTTTTCTATTTGCCTTTTTCATGATTTCTTCTCAAGAAACAGGAAGTAATAATGTGCAATTCCAGATTAAAGGATCCGTAAAAAGCAACGATAATTTAGTCCCTATTTCTGGGGTAAACATATCTACAGATAATGGCGCTTATACCACTACAAATCATTTTGGAGAATTTGTAATTGATGTTCATGTTGGAGATTTATTAATAGTAGAAAGTCCAGAACTAGAAACGATACATTACACTATTAAAAATAATGAGGATATAGATGTATTAGTAAAAGATTACGAAGAAAATATATTCAGGAAAACACAAAAAGAGCAAGAAACATCCTATGAAGACCTATTAGATTCAGCAACTTTTTACAAAAAGACAGACATTAAAAAAAGTATTGATTTTATAACAAAGTCCATAGCACAATTAGGCAAAAGAGCTGATAAAAAAAAGTTAGCAAAATCCTTAACAACATTGGGGGAAGTCTACCAATACCATAAACAATATGATCTAGCAATAGCAAATTACAAAGATGCTTTAGAGGCTCAAAAAACCACAAAAACTACCCTGCTTTTAGGAAAAGCATACCTCCTTAATAAAGAGTATAAAAATGCTGAAAATGCTTTACTGCCATTAAAAAAGATAAAAGGAATTATTTCTTTTGAGCGTGTGCAATTGCATGAAAATTTGGGTGATGCTTACAAGGGGCTGGGAAACACAAATAAATCGGTCGCCTATTACAACGAAGGTATCACAATAGCTAAAAAGAACCAGATTACACCTAAATTAATAGATTTAAACTCTAAAATTGCAGACGCTTATGCTGAGGAGAATAAAATTATAGAAGCTGAAGGTTATTACGGAAATTCTTTAGAATTAGCCAAAAAACAAGCGCCTAAAAGAGTCATTGAAGAAAAAGAAAAAGTTGCCGATTTTTATAATAAGAAAAGCAAGTATACTTACGAAATACAGTTGCGAAAAGAAAGTTTAGAAGAACTAAAAAAAATGCCCAATTCTAAAAACCTAAAGAATGATACAAATTTAGAAGAAGATGCTATATCTAAACAACGCATAAATTACAAAATAGCCAATGCATACATAGCACAGCAACAGTACGATACTGCAATCCCTTATTTAAAAGAAAGCATAAAAGATGCAGATAATGAGAACGATTTAATTGTACAAAAAGATGCTACCAGAAAACTTTCAGAATTGTATGGCATTAAAAAGGAATACTCAAAGGCTTTTGAAACATACCAGAAATATATAGCTGTTGTAGATACATTATATATTCGCAAGGAACAAGAAATATCTCGTGCTGCAAGATTTAACAGAGAAATTACTTCTAAGCAAAATCGTATTTCTGGTTTGGAACAAGAAAGAGAATTATCTCAAAGTAAATATGATTTAGCACTCACAAGTCAGGAACTAACAAAGGAGAGTAATAAAAGACAAAAATGGATTATTTATTCTTTAATTCTTGGAATGTTCCTATTTGGATTAGCTGCATTTTTCTTTTACAGAAGTAATAGACAACAAAAATTGGCAAATAATTTATTAGCATTAAAATCGCTGCGCTCACAAATGAATCCTCATTTCATTTTTAATGCGCTAAACTCTGTAAATAATTATATTGCAAAGAGCGATGAACGCAGCGCAAATAGGTATTTAAGTGAGTTTTCTACATTAATGCGTGCCGTTTTAGAAAATTCCGAAGAAGACTACATTCCGTTATCAAAAGAACTAGAACTATTAAAACTATACACAAAATTAGAACACTCACGTTTTTCCGATAAGTTTGAATACGATATTATAGTTGATGACCAAATAGATGTCGCTACTTTTCAAATACCGCCTATGCTGCTTCAACCTTATATAGAAAATGCTATTTGGCATGGACTTAGATACAAAGAAAAAAAAGGGTTTTTAAAAATTAATCTAGCTCAAAAAGACAAAGAAACTATTCTAATAACAATTACTGATGACGGAATAGGAAGGAAAAAATCGGCAGCTTTGAAAACATCAAACCAAAAGAAACAGAAATCTAAGGGAATGGGAAATATTAAAAAACGAATTGCTATTTTAAATGATATGTATAAGGATAAAGTAGCAGTACATATTTCCGATTTAGAAAATGGAATGGGAACAAAAGTAGAATTTAGCCTAAAAAAAGATTAATGAAATTAAATGCAATTATAATAGAGGACGAAAGTAATAGCCGAGAAATTCTTAGAAATTACTTAGCTAAATATTGTACCGAAGTTAATTTAATAGGTGAAGCAGCTACCATTAAAGAAGGACTAGAGTTAATACAAAATAATGACTTAGATTTAGTTTTTTTAGATGTAGAAATGCCTTTTGGAAATGCTTTTGACCTTTTAGACCAGATACCAGAGCGCGCTTTTGAAACTGTGTTTGTAACTGCCTATAATCAATATGCCATGGATGCTCTAAACAACCATGCTGCCTACTATTTAATGAAACCTATTAACATAGATGAACTTATAAAAGCTGTAGATTATGTTACAGAAATAAGAGAAAGAGAAACTGTTTTAGAAGACCAAATACTAAAACCTAAATTAACTAAAGTAGATGGAAAAATAACCTTACCACAACAAGATGGTTTTCAGGTACTAAATGTCGCTGATATTTTATATTGCAAAGCAGATGATAATTACACCGAAATATATCTTGAAAATAAAAAAATACTCGTTAGTAAAACCTTAAAATACTTTGAAGAAGCTTTGGCTAATTTTTCGTTTGCAAGAATTCATAAATCATATTTGGTCAATGTGAACGAAATAACAAAATACAGAAAAGGAAAAGGCGGAAGTGTTGTTATTTCTAGCGGAAAAGAATTATTAGTTTCAGCTTCCAAGAAAAAGGAATTATTAGCATATTTCGAATAAATCTCAAAGAAATAAACATAAAATTAAATGATACTAAAAACCGTTAACGGAAAAACACCAATTATTGGAGATGATTGTTTTATTGCTGAAAACGCTACAATAGTAGGGGAAGTTACTATGGGAAAGCAATGTAGCATTTGGTACAATGCAGTACTTAGAGGAGATGTACATTTTATAAAAATGGGAAACAAAGTAAATATCCAAGATGGTGCCATTGTACATTGCACCTACCAAAAATCACCTACTACTATTGGTAATAATGTATCGGTTGGTCATAATGCTATTGTGCATGGTTGTACTATTAAAGACAATGTACTTATAGGCATGGGAAGTATTGTAATGGATGATTGTATTGTAGAAAGCAATAGTATTATTGCAGCAGGTGCCGTACTTACAAAAGGCACACATGTGCCAGCAGGAACCATATTTGCAGGTATACCAGCAAAAAAAATAAAAGATATAAGTCCTGAGTTAAGTTCTGGTGAAATAGACCGTATTGCAAATAATTATGTAAAGTATTCCGGTTGGTTTAAAGAAGACTAGTTATTTTGATTGAAACTCTCTAAAAACTCTAAGATTCCTTATTTTTGCAGCATCAAAATTTAAAAAAATGAATGCATATATATTTCCTGGTCAGGGAGCACAGTTTGTAGGAATGGGTTTAGACTTATACGAGAACTACCCTTTGGCACAAGAACTTTTTGAAAAAGCAAATGAAATTCTTGGATTTTCTATTACAGATATAATGTTTCAAGGAACAAAAGAAGAGTTGGTACAGACAAAAGTTACACAACCAGCTATTTTTCTGCATTCAGTAATATTAAGTAAAGTGATGGGTGAGGCATTTAAACCAGATATGGTTGCAGGTCATTCTTTAGGAGAATTTTCTGCTTTGGTTGCAAATGGAGTTTTAAATTTTGAAGACGGATTAAAATTAGTGTCGCAACGTGCGCAAGCAATGCAAAAAGCATGTGAGTTACAAAAAAGTACGATGGCAGCAGTATTAGGCTTAGAAGATGCCATTGTAGAAGAAGTATGTAAAACTATAAAAGGTGTAGTGGTAGCCGCAAATTACAATTGCCCAGGGCAGTTAGTGATTTCTGGAGAAGTAGAAGCCATCAATAAAGCGTGTGAAAAACTTAAAGAAGCAGGAGCACGTAGAGCATTAGTTTTACCTGTAGGAGGCGCTTTTCATTCCCCTTTAATGGAACCAGCTAGAGAAGAATTAGCAGCAGCAATAAAAGCTACTACTTTTAGTACACCAACCTGTGCTATTTATCAAAATGTGACAACCACCGCAGTAATAGATGCAGAAGAAATAAAGAAAAATTTAATGTTACAATTAACAGCGCCTGTAAAATGGACACAAAGTGTTCAAAATATGATAAAAGATGGTGCATCATTATTTACTGAAGTTGGCCCTGGAAAAGTACTTCAAGGATTAGTTAAGAAGATAAATAAAGAAGCAGAAACAACTTCTGGCTTGGCATAGTTATTAAGTTTATCGATAAAATGCATTACTTTAACAAAAAAAGTGTCATTTAACTTTTATTGTAGGATGTAAGGCTGTTTTTTTTACTAATATTGGTGATTATTTCATATTTACCACATTATAATAGCTGGTAATTATATAAATTTAAAAGAATAACAGATGGAATTAAATTACATTTATAATTTCTTTCTTAAAGTATTAAAAAACAACCCTCTAATTAAGTATTTGTGTGTTGTAGGGTTATTTTTTTTATGCGCAAATGGGAATGCGCAAGGATCAGTCTTTTTTAACATCTCAGAACACGACCTTATAGCATCAGAAACCCCAACTAACGAAGGTAATTTTACTGTATTTTTAAACCCTCCAAATAGCACCACAAGAGATATTTTAGTTACAGCGGCAATTAGCGGTTCTGCTAGTTTAACAACAGATTACTTATTCGAAAACATAAGTGCTTCTGGTGTTATTAGATTTGCCCCAGGAGAGTTTAGAAAAAATATAAACATTGTAAGCATTGTAGATGACAATTTAATAGAAGGAGATGAAACTATAACCTTAACGCTTAGAAGTGTAAACAATACCAATTACAGTATAACCAGTACACCAACTATAGCTACTGCAACTGTAACTATAGAAGACAATGACACTTGTCCTTCAGTAAATGTTAGACCTGTATTAGACACCACTATTCCTACTCGATTTTGTGATGTAATAAATCAAGATTTAAATGACTACATAATAAGTGGACCACCTCCTAACACAGTGCTAACTTGGAGTCCATCTTCTAATTTGTTAGATACAGATGCACATATAATAGATACAGAGGTAAGTGCAGCAGGGACATACAATGCTTTTTTTTATAATGCTACAGACAATTGCGCTGGTCCTCCAGTAAGTGTAGAATTACAAAGATTTATAACACCAACAGTAGAAAGAACAAATAGCCCTTTACCATCCTGTGGAGATGCTTCTTTTGTATTAGAAGCAGAAGCAAGTGCTGGTGGTACATTACGCTGGTATGATAGTGACGTTGCAGGAACCTTGCTGGTAGAAGGAAGAAAATACGAAACCCCAGTAATAAATGTTACAACTACATATTATGTAGAAGCCACGGCAAACGGATGCCCATCTCCCAGAACAGCTGTAATAGCAACAGTTAACAGACAACCCTCAGCTGGAACAACTACAGACACCGTAGCTTGTAGTTTTGCTGGAGGCGGAAGCATAACTACACTAGATTTGGAAACAACCATAGTGGATTATGATGCTGGCGAATGGTCTATTACTACTGACCCAAGTGGAAGCCTGGTAATTGGAACAGGCAACCTTGTAGATTTTGACGGAGTCATTAGTGGCAATTATATTTTCACATACACAACAAACTTGGCAGAAGCACCCTGTAGCAATGAGTCTACCACGCTTAACGTTACAGTAGAGACATGTACTGTAGACACAGATAATGATGGCATTAATGACGAAGATGAAGATATAATTGGTACTGACCCTAATAACCCAGATACAGATAATGACGGCATTAATGACGGAGTTGAAGTGGGAGGTGATTTTGCCAACCCTTTGGATACGGATATAGGTGAAGATGGTACCATTTTTGGAGATGGTATTATTGATGCTTTAGATTCTAATACATTAGATAGTGATGGGGATTTAGTAGTAGACCAATTAGATCCAGAGAACACAAATCCATGTATACCAAGTAATACTGCTACCACGTGTGATACAGATGGTGATGGTATCACTGATGGACAAGAAATAGGTGGTGGAACTGACCATTTAGATTCATGCGACCCCTATCTTACACCTGCATGTATGCCAGATGATATAGATTTAATGGTTGAAAAAACAGCCGATAAACCAGTTTTAAATATTGGAGAAGACCTTGTTTTTACAATTACGCTAACAAACGTAACAGGAGATAGAAGAATAATTAATATTGAAGTTGACGATCTTTTACCATCCCTTTTTATTTATGTTTCTCATGAAACCTCAAAAGGTGATTACAATGAAGCTACTGGGATATGGTCTATTAATGAGATTTCCCCCAATGAAGAACCTAATACTTTAAATATAACTGTAAAAATAGCAGATGTTGCATCTGGAAATTATGAAAATACAGCATCAATAGTAACATCATTCCCAAATGATAGTGATATTACAAATAATGAATCTTCAGTTTTTATTGAAGTGAATTCACGATCAAATAATGACTGTGGCTTTCTTTTCAATCAATTTTCTCCCAATGCAGACGGCACAAACGATTTATTACGAATAAATTGTATAGAAAATTACCCAAACAACACGTTGGAAATATATGACCGATATGGCAATATTGTTTTTGAAGCTAAAGGCTACAATAACACATGGGATGGCAGTAGGAAGGATGAAAACTTACCAAAAGGAACTTATTTTTATATATTAAATCTTGGAGACGGATCTGAAGTTAAAAAAGGTTGGATTCAAATCATAAGATAAAAGAGTTATGGTAAAAAAAAGAAATAAAATACGCTACAAAGCAATTTACATATACTGTTTATTACTATTAGGCAGTTACACCTTATACGGACAAAAAGAGCCACAGTATACACAATACATGTATAATATAGGTAGTTTTAATCCCGCTTATGTAGGATCCGTAGAAAACCCCGAAATATCGTTACTGTATAGAGCCCAGTGGATAGATATAGAAGGGGCACCAAGAACAATTAGAGCTGGTATAAATTTACCATTGGCTGATGAAAAAAGTGGTTTAGGCTTTAATATTATAAATGATGAATTAGGCCCCGCAACACATACATACGTAGATGCCGCATATTCTTTTCAAGTAGAGCTTTCAGAATACACCAAATTATCTTTTGGAGTAAATGTAGGAGGTTCTTTATTAAATATGGACTTTAACAAAGGTAGTTTTGAATTCGAGAATGAACCAGCGTTAAATAACTCTTTATCAGTGAATAAATTTTATGCCACAGTAGGAGCAGGTACTTTTCTATATTCAGAAGATTGGTATTTAGGGATTTCTATTCCAAATTTTTTAACAGATGCAATTTATGACAATGAAGTAAAAACAGTCTTAGAAGATAAAATACAATTCAATTTTATTGGTGGTTCTGTTTTTAACTTATCGGATCGTTTAAAATTTAAACCTGCATTTTTGATAAACTATTTAAAAGGAGCTCCAGTAAACGTTAATTTATCAACCAATTTTTTAATAAGCGATTTAGTTACTGTAGGCGCATCCTATAGGTTAAACAATGCCATTAGTGGTTTAGCAGGAGTTCAAATCTCCAACAGTTTATTCTTTGGATACTCGTATGACTATAACACCAATGGATTAGGCGAATTTAATAGTGGTTCGCACGAGGCCATATTAAAATTTTATATTGGCAGAAAAGCAACTAGTAATAATAACACAAAAAGCAACAAAGGGCAACCTAAACAAATAGATACCCCTAGATTTTTCTAAAAAATAGTTTACCTATGAAATTAAGAACTGTTTTATTATTTTTTTTAATAACCACAACATTGTGTATTGCTCAAGAAAAAAAATCCAAAGGAGATTTTCTTTTTTATGAATATGCATATAAAGATGCTATTGTAGCCTATAAAAAAGAACTTACAAAAACAAAGTTAACAAGGCAACAGTATTTAAATCTAGCAGACTCATACCTTAAGGTGGGAGATTTTAAGCAAGCATCAAAAATATATTTAGACATCTATAACTTAGAAGCATCAAAAAAAGATACTACTGTAGTAATGTCTAATCATAAATTTAACAAATTATTACAGAGTTTAAATAGTATTGCAGAAAAAGATAAAATAAAAGAACTCCTAGATAAAAAAAAATCATTTTCGTCCACAAATATAATGGAAAATGCTGCTTTTAACAATCAATTATTAGCATCTGATGTAGGAGCAAAGTTAAATTTTGAAATTTTTAATTTAGAAATTAATAGTCCACAAGCAGATTTTTCACCCTCATTTTATAATAAAAAACTACTTTTTACTAGTGGTCGCCCACAAAAGTCAAGAAAAATATACGAACCTTCTGGAGAATCGTATTTAGATATATTTACCGCAAAGCTTAGACCAGATGGTAATGCGGCAAACGCTAACTTATTTAAAGGCATTCCAAGCAGTAATTATCATAGAGCAACACCTTTCTATTCTGCAGATATAAATAATATATTCTATATGCTATCTAATACAACTAATGGGAAGTTAACATTTAGTAAAAAAGGAAAAAATTCTTTGGCTATAGGAAAAGTAAATGGAATCGGTGATTTTATCTTTTTATTAAAAGATTTGAGCACTTCTTTTTACTATCCTTTTTATGACCCAAAAACTTCTAAATTGTTTTTTGCAGCAGATTTTGAAGATGGTTATGGTGGTACAGATATTTATTATGTACATACAAACCAAGGGCAAATTATGTCGGCGCCAATAAATCTGGGTCCAAAAATAAATACTCCAGGTAATGAGATAGCTCCTTACATTTTTGAAAATAGCATCTATTTTTCTTCCGACATATTCTATGGGTTGGGTGGTATGGACATCTATAAATCTAATATACTAAAAGATGACACTTATAGTATTCCAGTTAATTTAGGAAGCGGTATTAATTCATCGTATGATGACTTTGGGTTTATAATTAAAAATAACGACGCCCAAGGACTTACTGGTTATTTTTCTTCAAATAGAGACGGAGGCAAAGGAAATGACGATATCTACGGATTTATAGTAGAAGAAAAACCAGGCATTAAGACAATATTAATTAAAGGAAATATCAAAAATAATGATACAAATGAAAGTATTCATAAAGCTCTAATTCAGATTTTTGATGCACCAGGAAAACTTATTAAAGAAGCATATTCAGAAGAAGATGGGAGTTATGTAATAGAAATTCCTTGGAAAGAAACTATAAATTTAAAAGTTACAAAAAAACGTTATTCAAACTTCTTAGTAAATTACACCAATGATCAGATAGCTAAAGTTCAAAAAAATAACTTGAATATTTCTCTATCTTTATTAGATAATCTGGTTGAAGAAAAAGAAAATCAAACAGTAATTAAATTAAATAAGTTCTATTTCAAAAGAGGCAAAAATGATATTACTCCGCAAATTGCCATGGAAATGGATAAAGTTATTGAAATTATAAAAAAATTCCCTCAATTACAACTACGTATAGAATCGCATACTGATAGCCGTGCTGGAGGAAGTACTAATTTTGGAATATCTCAAAAAAGAGCAGATGCTATAAAGCATTACTTGCTAGAAAATGGAGTGCCATCATCTAATATTCTTTATTCTGTTGGATATGGTGAAGACAGGCTTGTTAATAAATGTAAAAACGGTGTTTTTTGTTTAGACATGCAGCACAAACAAAATGAAAGGTCTTTAATCGTAATTCTTAACTACAACGTTATATACTAACTAGTTATCAAACAAGGGAGGTTGAAAAGCATAATAATTTATTATTATGCTTTTTTCTTTGTTAGCAATAAAAAATCTTTTAAATAAAAAGGCTCAAAATAAGCAACGTCTTCAAAATCCTTTGCTTGGTATTTACTAAAAGAGAGTTGACACATTTCTTTTGCAGAAGGCACTATTTTTACATCGAAATTAAAATTTTTATGTTTTAAAACTTCTACACATTTTTCTGCACCGCTACCAACTATATATACTTTCTCTTTTTCTGAAAACACTGAGAAAGAAGAAGCATCAATAATTTCAGCTTCGGTATCACGAACAACATTATAATTAGCGTCAAAAACCTTGGAATATACTTCCATTCGTCTGGCATCTAAAACAGGAATAATATATCCGTCTTTTATTTTTAGTTGATGCGCCATACTTTCCAAGGTAGGAATAGAAATTAGAGGCTTATCTAACGAGAAACACAAGCCTTTAGCAGCTGAAACTCCTATTCTAAGTCCCGTATAAGAACCAGGTCCTTTACTGACAGCAATGGCATCTATATCAGAAATAGACAAGCAAGCTTTCTGTAAAACCTCTATGATAAAGTTATGTAACTGTTCTGCATGGGAAAAGTTATTGCTATCATATTCTTTTAAAAATATAACTCCCCCATCTCTTGCAATACTAACCGAACAGTTGGTAGTTGCCGTTTCTAAGTTTAAAATAATTGCCATAATATCTACAAATGTACAATGAATAATTAACAGCGGACAATACATTATTGGTAGTTGAAGGTATCTTCTATCAACAGAACATAAGTTACTTTTTTACTTAGTGAAGTAATGAGTTTTAATTCCCAAACCCAACTGTAAAAAAAAGCATTCATCTAATAAATACTGATTTAATTAATTGTTAGCGGTATTCCAAAATAGAATTCTAATACTTTTAGCCTAAAAATGTAGTTATATTTTGTTCTAATAACTTCAGCTTCTGCGTTATCTACTCTAGATTGTGCTTGACTAAAATTAAAAGCATTCATTAAACCTACATTAAAACGTTCTTTAGAATATTGATACGCTAACTTTCTTGCTTCTAATGTTTTTTCTGCAGCTTCATATGATTTCAAAGAATTATTAACATCTACATATGCTTGATTAATATTTGTTTCTAATACTAATTTATCCTGTTTTAATTGCACTTTTACTCTTTCTACATTTATTTTTGAGCGCTTAATATTATTTCTAGTACTAAATCCATTAAAAATTGGAACGCTTAATTGGAAACCATAAGAAACCCCATCAAATCTATACAATTGTTCTGTAAAAGGTCTAGTAGATAAATCGGTAAAAGATTTTAGGTTTTGATCAGAGTAACGAGTGTTGTAATTTATAAAAGCATTTAGTGTTGGAAACAAGCTTCCTTTTGTAATTTTTAAATCTTTTTCTGCTAAAGCCACATTTGATTCTGAAAATTTTATATCATTTCTAAAGCTAATGGCTTTGTTAAATATTGTTTTAGGCGTATTAGATAAAACCGGAGAAGAAGGTATCTCAAAAGCACCATCAATAACATCAAAATTATCGTAATCTGTTATTTGTAATAATTGTGCTAAGCTAATTTTTGATATAATAACAGCATTTTTAGCATTCACAGTTTGTTGCTCTTGGTTAGCAGCAGTTGCCTCTATCTCTAACAAATCTCCTTTGGGCACTACTCCTGAATCTACCAATTCTTTGGTTCTTTTCAAATCCTGTTCAGTTATAGAAAATTGCGCTTCAAAAACCTTTAAAGATTCCTTGTTAGATAATATTTGCAAATAGCTATTAGCAACATTTAATCGTATGTCATCTTTTAAATCATCTAATCTATATTGATTTGCTAATGCGTTTAATTTAGCCCTATTTAGTCTATGGATATTTCTTAAGCCATCAAACAATGTAAGTGATGAGTTTAAATTACCTGTAAAATTTAATTGCGAATTTACAGGCTCCTGAGAAGTGGGGTTAAAGGACAGTCCTAAACTTTCTGTTAACCTTGCATCTCCGTTCAAATTTGGCAATAAATTACCTATAGCATCTGACTTATCAATTTTAGCATTTTCAAAATCTAATTCGAACTGGGCAACAGTTAAATTATTTTTCAATGCATATTCTACGCATTCCTGTAAGGTCCATTTCTTTTCTTGTGCAGATACTGTTTTAACCGAAAATAAAACCAGTGCTATTATTATCTTTAATTTCATCTAAATTATTTTACTAATTATTATCTGTTCGTTTGTTTTATTTATTCTTTGGATTCTTCTTTTTTATCATCCCCTTTTTTTATAGGTTCTGTTTTATTCCAAACTTTAATATTGTCTTTTTCTGTAAGTCCAGAAACAATCTCTACATTTAAACCATCAGAGATACCTATTTCTATATCTTTACGTTCAAATTTTTGGTCTCCAACTACTACCTCAACATAAGGTTTGTTTGTTTTTTCATCAAACTGCAGTAAAGATTCTAAAACAACCAAAATACTATCCTTCTTTTCTAAAACAAGTGATGCATTAGCACTATATCCTGCTCTTATTAAAAAGTCTTTTTCTACTGTTACATCTCCTTCTATTTTAAACTGGACTGTTCCAGATTGCTCTACCCCCTTGGGAGCAATGAACTTTAATTTAGCATCAAATTTTTTACCATCAATAGCTCCTAAACTAATTTCTAATGGCATGCCTACTTTTAGTTTAGCAACTTCTCCTTCATCTACTTTTCCTTCAAAAATCATTTTCCCTAAATCTGCAATGGTAGCAATCGTAGTTCCTGCATTAAAATTATTACTTTGTATTACCTGATCACCTTCTTTTACAGGTATTTCTAAAATAGTTCCTGATACTGTAGCTCTTATATTTGTATTTGCCGTTGCAGAACCTCCTGCAGAACCTTTTCGAATAATTTGATAGTCTGATTGTGCGTTCTTTAAATCTTGCGTAGCGCTATCAAAACGTAATTTTAAATTATTAAAATCCTGACTAGAGATAACACCCTTATCAAATAAAGCTTTATTTCTATTATACTCAATCTCTAAGTTATTTAATGATAGTTCTGTGTTCTTGACTCTACCTCTTGCTTGGTTCAAAGACTGCTCATTGGGAACAATTTTTATTTTAGCAATTAAATCACCGGCAACTACTTTTACGCCTTCTTCTAAATATATTTTATCTATAATCCCAGAAATTTGAGGTTTTATAGCTACTTCATCCTCTGGCACTAGCTTACCTGTTGCAACTGTTTTCTTTTCTACACTAGAAATAAATGGTTTTATAGATTCGTAGGTAATAGTAGATTTACTGTTTGATTTTATAAAAAAAGTAGTTGCCCATAGCGCTCCTAAAACCAAAAGTCCTATTAGTATGTATTTTACAGTTTTATTCATTTTTATTGTATTTATTGTTGTTTGGCTTGTTTTTTATTCTTCTCTTAATGCATCTATAGGTTTTATACTTACTGCGCGTTGCGCCGGTATTAACCCTATGAGTGTTCCTAATATTACCATAATAAATAATGCTCCTACCACATATGGTATTGGCACGGTTGGGTTTGTATATGGCATATCTATATCTGTTGTAAGACTACCAATTATTGCTAGTACTCCAGCACCTATTATTATACCTAAAACACCCGCTATAATTGTTAAAAAAACAGATTCTAAAATAATTAAACCTCTTACTTCTCTGGGTGTTGCTCCCAAAGCTCTGCGCACTCCTAACTCTTTGGTTCGTTCTTTTACAGATATTAATAGTATGTTACCTATTCCAATAACACCTGCTAAAATTGTAGCTATACCAACTACTAAGGATAAAAAAGTCATCCCTTTAGCAAAGCCGTTTATTTTATTAAATATTTCCCCCAAATTAAAAGACCCAATAGCTCGTTCATCATCTGGGTGTACATTATGCACACTTTTTAGTACAGATTTCACATCTTCTTCTACTTTCATTACATCTACGTTATCATAAGCTGCTATAGCAAACCAACCCACATTATCTGATGTATTATACAATTTTTTATACGTTGAAAATGGAATAAAAATATCTCCATCTCCGTCAAAACCACCTCCTTGTTTAAACTTAAGAACTCCCACAACTAAAAAATGTACATTGTCTATTTTAACAAACTGTCCTATAGGACTTTCATTTTTTTTAAATAATTCTTTTTGAGTCCTTTCTCCAATAACACAAACTTTGCGAGCCTTTTGTATGTCTTTATCATTTATAAAACGTCCTCCATCAAATATTTTTTTAGCTGCTATTTTTGTTAACACTGGAAAATCTCCGTATACAGGATAACTTCCAGATTTTTGACCTCTAACAACTACTCCCGGGAGGTCTCCAAATATCCCTTTTACATTTCTTGGCGCTATGTATTGAATTTCTGGTATTCTATTTTTTAATGTCTTAACATTACTCAGCTTTAATTGAATTTTTCTTCCTGTTTTATATCCCTTATATGGCATACTTGTATTTTGAGACCATGCAAACATGCTATTTATGGCAATACTTTCAAATTCCTTTTCAAAACCATTATCCAGACCTTTAGCCGAACCAGATAAAGCTATATAAATAAAAATACCCCATAGCACACCAATTACAGTAATAATTGTTCTGGTTTTATTTTTGCTAATAGAGCCAAATATTTCTTGCCATGTATTTTTATCAAATAGAAATCGCATATTATTCGTCTCTTAGTGCTACAATTGGTTTTATACGTGCGGCCTTTTTTGCTGGTATATAGCCTGCTATGGCTCCAAAAATTATTAATACTATTGTAGCTGCAATGGCTACACCTATGTTTATATATGGGTTCGTTATAAAAAAATCTTTTAATTTATCCCCTAAAGTACTTAGTAAAGCAATTCCTAACATCATTCCAATAAAACCTGAAACGGTAGTTATAAAAACTGATTCTAATAAGATAGTTCCAATTACGGCTTTGGGTGTTGCCCCTAAAGCTTTTCTAATTCCCAATTCTTTTGTTCGTTCTTTAACTACAAAAACCATGATATTACTTATTCCTATGATGCCAGCAATTATAGTCCCAAAAGCAACAAACCCAACTATAAGTTGCAACACTTTTGCAAATTGTTGATTCTTCTTAAGCTGGTCTGCCACATTACGAACATAAAATCCATTTTGGTCTTTTGGACTTATATTCTTTTTATCTTTTATATATTTTCGCAAACTTTTCTCAAAAGCCATGGCCCCAGCATAGCCTATTTCTGGTTTAAAGCCTATTATAAACTGACCAATTTTATCGGTCCCTTTTTCCATAAGCTGTCTTGTAGTATAAGGTATGTAGATGTTTCGCTCCTCATTATCCCCGCCATCATCTTGAAAAACGCCAATTACTTTAAAAACACTCCCGGTAATATCTATGTATTTACCAATAGGGTTTTCTGTACCAAATAAATCTTTTTCTACCAACCTACCTATTACAGCATATTTAGTTTTATTCTTAATATCTACTTCGTTTAGATACCTACCCTTCATCATTATTGTTTTTTCACAAAACTGGTGTGAAGGTGCAACTGCTCTTGTTGTATAATTATTAGATTCATTTTTATACTTCACCAATCCTCCTCGTTGGATTCTAGGGGTAACGTATTCTACAAAAAGTGCAAAGTTTTTTTCTATATCTTTTACATCATTATTTTCAAATTGTATACTTCTACCCGATTCATAGCCTTTATAAGGAACAGTTGTTCTACCAGGAAAAACAAAGAACACATTGGTAGCATCATCACCAAAAAATTCATCGAACGTATTTATTAATCCATTTCCAAAACCAAAAAGAACTACATAAATAAAAATACCTAAAGCAACTGTAAAACCAGACAGAAAGGTTCTTAGTTTATTCTTCTGAATGGTTTCAAATATTTCTTTCCAGTTATCTCTACTAAACATACTGTGATGCTCTAACTTGTGCTACTTTTTTATCTTCTACTATTACGCCATCTTTTAGGTGTACAATACGCTTGCACATATCTGCAATATCTGGTTCGTGTGTTACAATTAATATCGTATTTCCTGCATCATTAATCTTCTGAATTAAATCCATTACTTCGTATGAGGTTTTACTATCTAGTGCCCCTGTTGGCTCATCTGCCAATAACACTTTTGGTTCGGCAGCCATTGCTCTTGCTATTGCAACACGTTGTTTTTGTCCACCAGAAAGCTCACTAGGTAAATGCCCTGACCAATCTTTTAACCCTACTTGTTGTAAATATTTTAATGCTTTTTCTTGTCGCTCTTTACGTGCTACTTTTTGGTAGTATAAAGGCAATGCTACATTTTCCATTGCACTCTTGTAGTTAATTAGATTAAAAGATTGAAAAATGAATCCTAAAAACTTATTACGATACTGAGCTGCTTTTGTTTCATCTAAATTTACAATAGGAACTCCATCTAAATTATAAGAACCCTCATCCAAAACATCTAGCATTCCTAAAATATTTAACAGTGTAGATTTCCCTGAACCCGAAGAACCCATTATTGCTACCAACTCACCTTCTTCTACCGAAAAATTTATGCCTTTTAATACATGGAGGGAATTGCTGCCCATTTGATACGATTTGTGAAGGTTTTTAATTTCTATCATACTTGGTTTGTGTTAATGGTTCTTGGTAAACCTAAAGAATCTATACATAAGACTCAATAGTTATTAAAATGTTACAAGAATTAACTTAAAAAATTTATTAATTATTGTTTTCGCCTTTTTCTATGATATTCCAAACTTTAATTTTATCTCCTGAACTAATTCCAGATTTTACTTCTACATAAATCCCATCACTAATTCCTAATATTATATCTTTACGTTGAAATTCTTGGTCACCTACTGCTAATTCTACGAATGGTTTTTTTGTTTTGGGATCAAACTGTACTAAAGCTTCTTTCACTGCTAATACACTATCCACTTTTGCTAAAATTATTGAAGCATTAGCACTTAGCCCTGCTCTTATAAAAACAGAGTCTTGCTTTTGCATGGTTCCTTTAATTTCAAATTGTATAGCTCCATTTTCCAATTTCCCCTTGGGAGCTATATAATCTAAGACAGCTTTAAAAACTTTATTTTCTATAGCGCCTACTGTTATTTCTAAAGGCAAGTTTTCTTTTATTTTCCCTACTTCAGATTCATCAACCTTTCCTTCAAAAATCATTTTCTCTACATCTGCAATAGCAGCAATAGTAGTTCCTTCATTAAAATTATTACTTTCTATTACTTGGTTTCCAACTTCTACAGGAACTTCTAATACCATACCGCTTACCGTAGCTCTTATTAATGTATTGGCCGAATTCCCCAAGCCTTTTGTTGTTCCCGTTTTTACAATATCGTAACGCTTGTTTGCTGCATTATATGACTGTTTGGATTGATCATAGGTAACCTGTGCTCTTTCTAAATCTACTTTAGAAATAACCCCTTTCCCAAAAAGCCCTTTCTGTCTTTCTAAATTCCTTAATTGATCCTCTAAATTTATCTTTGCTTCTCCAATCGAATTTTTAGCATTATTGAGTGCAGTGAGGTTTGGAACTACTTTTATTTTACAAAGTAAATCACCAGATTTCACATAATCTCCTCCTTCTACATATACCTCTTCTATAACACCCGATATATTTGGTTTTATAAGCACCTCCTCTAAAGGAAGTATGCTACCCGTTGCCATTGTTTTTTTAATAATATTTTGTTTTGAAGGCTCTTCGGTTTTATAGGTAATTGGATCCTCTGCATTTTTAGCATATAAATAATACATTGCCCCTCCAAAGGATATTACTATGAACAACAAAATAATTATGGTTACTGATTTTTTCATTTTCTATTGATTGATGTTTGTATTATTTATTCTGAGCGTAACGCATCTATTGGTTTTACTCTTATAGCACTATTGGCAGGAATAAACCCTGCTAATAATCCTGAAACAATTAATATTATTAATGCTGCCACAACTACCCCTATACCTATACTCGGATTTAGGAACATATCTACTGGTCCGTTCGCATCTAATAGTGCATTTATTCCATAAACGAACAATGCTCCCACTACAATTCCCGCCATTCCAGATATCATAGTTAAAAAAACAGACTCCATTAAAATCTGAACTTTTATAGACCATGGGTCTTCGCCTAATGCTCTTCTAATCCCTATCTCTTTGGTACGTTCTTTTACTACTATTAACATGATATTACTAACGCCTATAATCCCTGATAATAAAACCAAGACTCCTACGAAATAAGCTATAAACTTTAAGGCTCCAAATAAACTTTCTATCTTATTATATTGCGCATACAAATCAAAATTACCAACTGCTCGCTTATCATTTGGGTGTACTTTACGTTTCTCTTTAACTAAGGAAACTATATCTTCTTTTAAACTTGTAATAGAGGTGCCGTCTTTTGCTGTTATTGCCATCCAATCCACATCATTTCCTTTATTAAATGCTTGCGAAAAAGCGGTAAACGGCACAAATATCTCTTTCTCTCCTTCTTCTCCATTGGCGTTTTTCTTTTTATAAGTACCAACTACCATAAAATTTACTCCTTGTATTTTTATATAGCTTCCAATAACCGTTTCTCCTACACTATATAATCCTTTTTTTACGCCTTCTCCAATAACCGCAATTTTTCGTTTTTCATTAATGTCTAAGTAATTTATAAAGCGTCCTGAAGTTATAAGCATGGGATCCTGCAGAATAGTTTCTGGATAGTCTCCGTATACATTATAAGCACCTGTATTTAAACCTCTAATAACATTATTAGCACCTCTATACCCTCCTAGTTGGTTTCTAGGTGATACAAATTTAAGATTAGGAAAGCTCTCTTTAATTGCTGCCACGTCTTCTAATTTGAACCAAAACTTCCTTCCTTTAGGCAAGCCTTTGTATGTTTTTGTAGTGCTTCTAGACCACATAAACATGGTATTTGTAGCTGAATCTCCAAAATCCGATTTTACGCCATTCTCCAGACCTTTACCAGCAGCTAATAATATAATTAAAATAAGTATGCCCCAAAAAACTCCAAACGCTGTTAAAACCGTACGAAACCAATTTGTGGTTAGCACTTCTAAAATTTCTTTCCAACGGTCTTTATTAAACATATTTACTCGTCTCTTAATGCATCTATCGTATGAATCCTTGCTGCTCTCCAAGCAGGAAAAAAACCTGCTACCGCTCCCGCAAGAATTAACACAAACACGGTAGCTAATGCCACTTTAAAGTTTACAGATGGGTTTAATATGTAATCTATCTCTATATGTGGCCCCACAATTTCTAATAGTCCCATACTAAATATTAGTCCTGTAAAACCAGAAATTGCAGTAACAAAAATTGCTTCATGCAAAATCATACCAATAATAGACCACGGCTTTGCTCCCAGTGCTTTTCGTATGCCAATTTCTCTAGTTCGCTCTTTAACCACAATTAACATAATATTCCCTACACCAACTACGCCAGCTATAATGGTACATATACCCACAAACCAGAAAAAAAGCTGTATATTTTTGCTAAGTGTATTGTAACGCTTAGCTTCATCTAATGTATTAAAAAAGCGTATAGCTCTTTCATCATCTGGTGCTACCAAATGTACCTTTTGTAAATATGCTTTTACCTCTTCAGAAAATTTGCTAGACTCAGCAACCGACTGTTCAAAAGTTGCTGCTGGTTTTAAGGTAAATTGTAAATTACCTATGCTATCGCCTCCATTAAAACACTTTTGCGCAGTTGTAATTGGTATAAAAAGGCGCTCTTCTTCTCGCTCATCTCCACGGTCTCCATAAACACCAATAATTTTAAATTTTATTCCTGAAATATCTAAATATTCTCCTATTGGAGATGTACCCCCTTTAAATACTTCTCTTTTTATTTTGTTACTGATAACAACAACTTTTGCTACATTTTTTTCATCTTCATAGTTTACATACCTACCTTGAGAAATAAACTGATTTTCTATAAATTGATGCCCATAAGAAATACCTTGTACTCTATACCCAAGAGATTCTTGTTTGTAACTTATTAAAACATTATTTACACGAATGCGTGCTGTTTTTTGGTCTATTTCATCTAAAAAGCGTGCTGCAACATACTCAAAATTCTCATTTTTAAGCCGAATACGTCTCCCTGGATTAAGACCCTTGTGTTCTTTAGTGGTTACTTCCCCCCATATTACAATACGGTTACTAGCGTCTTCTTCAAACTCTTTTGCAATACCATTTTGCATGCCTTGCCCAAAGCCTAATAAAATCACTAAAATAAATATACCTGAAGCTACAGATAAGCCTGTTAAAAATGTACGTAACTTATTTTTACGGATAGTATCGAAAATCTCTTGCCACCTTTCGATGTCGAACATTTTGCTAATCTGTTTAATGAATATTTGTTCTTCCTCTAAAAGACATACAAATTCAATAAATGTTACAGAATATTCTCCAAAAATTTTGTTAAAAAAATTTATTAAGGAGTAAAAGTTGACCTCTAAAGCATTTTTATTGATTTTTTGCTTTCAAAAACAAGTTTTAAGTATGTTTATGCTGTACTTAGCCCGTCTCAACATGCTCTAGTAAGACTAGGATTTCATCTTTTTATATACAAAGTAAAAAAGCCCCGCAACTAAAATATAGGGCAATGCCATTAAGTATACTATACCATTATTAATACCCTCTGCAGCAGCAAAATTTTCTTCACTTTCTAACACGGCTCTACACATAGCGCATTGTGCATTCGTCTCTAATGTATAGAAAATAAGAAAGAAGAAAAAGAGTAGGGCGTGTTTTATACTTTTCATAGCATTTAATGTATGTAATATGGAGAAATCATTAAATAGACTACTACTCCCGTAACTGCCACATACAGCCAAATAGGAAATGTAATTTTTGCTAGTTTTCTATGTGCTTCAAACTGCCCTAAATAAGCTTTAGCGTAGGTTCTTAATACTAACGGAATTATTGCAATTGATAATACAATATGGGTTATTAATATAAAATAGTATACGTATTTAATTGCGCCTTCTCCTCCAAAACTAGTAGAGTCCGAAGTCATATGATAGGCTATATATAACAACAAAAATAGTAGCGACAAACCAATACAAATTGTCATTATTTTTTGATGCACATTTCTTTTCCCATTTTTAATTGCTAAAACTGCAGCCACCAATAAAATGGCTGTTAATCCATTTATAGAGGCATAAATTGGTGGTAAAAAATACAAAGGTTCTACATTAGGTATTTTTACTCCAAATAAAATTGCAACCACTACTGGTACCACAATAGATACTACTGTAATTAGCTTATTAAATTTCTTCTCTTTAACACTTGTACTACTCATGCTTATTATTCTTCTAATAATTTTCTAATATCTTCTTTTAAAATACTAATTTGTTGTGGTTCACCTTCATCGTTCTTTCCTTCTTCTTCGGTTACGGTGCCTCGGTAATAAATAATAGGATTTCCAAATTCATCTACTCTAGAACGTATATATCCGTTTTTATCTACCAAAGCGAACGTGCCCGAATGCTCAAAACCACCAGGAGCATCTGGCACTTGTTTTGCGAAAATGTTAAATCCAGTATTCGCCAAATCATAAATTGCATCCCTATCTCCTGTTAAAAAATTCCAATCTAGATTGGTAACACCATAATGTTCCGCATATTCTTTAAGAATTCTTGGCGTATCATTCTTTGGATTAATAGTAAAAGAAGCAATTCCAAAATCTTTTTCGGTTTTAAATTCTTTTTCTATAGCCATTAAATTTTTAGTCATTAATGGGCATATAGATGGACAGGTAGTAAAGAAAAACTCTACTACATATACTTTTCCTCTATAATCCTTATCGCTAATTAATAAACTATCCTGGTTTATAAATGCAAAGGATGGTACGCTACTTTTTTTACCTTCTATAATTAGATAAGATAGTTCGTCATTACTATTCTTAACATTCATTCTATCATTCTCCACAATAGTACCGCTATTAATACGATCTACTATTTTTGGAATAAATATAATACCAAAAACCAATACCACCAATGAAACCCATATGTATGTGTAGTTACTTTTTTGCATTACTTAAAATTATCTATCTGCATTATTTTTCTTTAAAGCCATACGGTATTCTGCCAAAATAATTTTCACATCATCTTTCATCTTATTATTTAAATCGGCTACGGAAATGGTGTTAAAACCATACTTAGTACCTTCGTCTATATCCTTATTTCTTCCCCTTAAATTATTTTCTTTATCTATTATAAAAACATAAGGTGTTCCTAAGTTTTCATCTAAAGTAATATCTGTTTTTAGGCTGCTATAAAAAGTTTTTATTTCCGTATCTTCTCCGAACACAAATTTCCATTTGTCTATAGCTACTAAATTTCCTAATTCTTTTTTCAACGCTACTACTTCACTTTCTGTTCCTTTTGGAAGTATCATTACAAACTGAAAATCTTTAAACTCAAAAAAAGGCTTGTATATTTTTTGATTTAGATTGAAGGCATTCCCTTTTTTTAAGGAGACATCTTTCCCTAAAAAACCCAATATCGTTATCTTGTTTTTTAATGTTTCCGATGTATTAAATGATGATAATTCTGATACATTCTGAGTAAGAATAGGGAGCCTACCAAAATTATTTATCCCCGATGCAAAGAAAAGATAGGCAACTATAGGTAAAATAAATAGTACCACTAAAACAAAAGTCTTCTTCATGATCTTGTATTATAAATGTAAAATTAGCTAAAACAGTACACATGCTGAAATGAATTTAATACAGATAACAGCAAAAAAAAGACGGTTTAAAACCGTCTTTCAAATATCTTTTATAATTCTCTTAGAAGTTCCAAGTTACAAAACCGTCTTTGAAGACATTATAAATGTAATCTGCTTCTACTAATAATATAAACGTTAAGTATAATACTAAAAATATTGGTGTCCATACAATAGATCTTCTTAAAGAACTATTTTCATCACGTAAGTGCATAAAATCCCATGCTATGTAATATGCTTTTACCAAAGTTAAAAGAATAAAAATTAAGTTTAAAGCCTTAAGTGAACTAAAAGGCAAAAGAAGTACATTCAATGTTTTTATAAACCAACCTCCCTCATCAAATTTTGAAATTAATGGAGTCATAAGAAAATCTGGCTTATAAATTCCTAATACTACCTCTACTATTGTAATAAAACATAGGAATGCCAAAACACCCCATATTTTCTGAATATTAGACTTAAATTTCCAAAGACCTCTAAAAATTTCTAATTTATGCTCGTGTGCCATCTTATATGCTGATTAAAACTTCCGCTAGCGGAAAATATTTTTTAATTAATTATTATACTAAGTAGAAAAATGTAAATACAAACACCCAAACTAAATCTACAAAGTGCCAGTATAAACCAACCTTTTCTACCATTTCATAATGCCCTCTACGTTCATACGTTCCTATGATAACGTTAAAGAATATAATGATATTAATTAATATTCCAGTAAATACGTGAAAACCGTGGAAACCTGTAATAAAGAAAAAGAAATCTGCAAACAATCTACTTCCATATTCATTGTGAATTAGATTAGCACCTTCTACAACCTGCGTTGCGCTCTTTAATTTTGTTAGAGACTCTTGCCTGTTTAAAAGTGTTTTTTCTCCTTCTACATTAATTTGCTCTGTACGTATTAATATGTTAGGATTAGATTTAAAACCTTCTACAACTTCGTTAAGAGAATATGTTGGGAGAGCTCCTTCACCTACAAACCACATTCCGTTTTTACGTTCGTGCTGTATTCTTTCTTCATGTAATGGTTTTGCAAAATCTCTTAGAGCTGCTCTTTCTCCTGTATCTGCTTTTACAAATTGTAATATTCTACCACCTTTAGTTTCTAGAGCTCCAAAATCTCCCTTTATGAATGTTCCCCATTCCCATGCTTGCGAGCCCACGAATATAATACCACCAATAATAGTAAAGAACATATACCAGATTACTTTATTCTTTTGCAATTTATGACCTGCATCAACTGCTAATACCATTGTTACAGACGACATAATTAAAATAAAAGTCATAAAGGCTACATATGCCATTGGATAATTACCATGAAAAAACGGAACGTGTGTAAAAACCTCATCTGCAATTGGCCATGTTTCAATAAATTTAAATCTAGAAAAACCGTATGCTGCTAAGAATCCTGAAAAGGTTAATGCATCCGATACAATAAAAAACCACATCATCATTTTTCCGTAGCTTGCATTTAGTGGTTTATTTCCACCTTCCCAAACGTTTCCTTGTGTAACCGTAGAACCCATATAATAATTATAGTGTTATTAAATTTTTGACAAATTTACATATTTTTCGTCTATAGAAAATTTTTGGTTTTAAAATATTCTAAAAAAATCATTTATTTAGACTTATATCAAATAAATTAGTCTATAAACCCATTTTTTTTGACTTTATTATCTATAGAAATAGAAAAACAACATTAAATATACCCATAAAATTCCTAAGAAGTGCCAAAAAGTAACTCCCAACTCCAATCCTAAGAGTTCTTTTGCTGTATATTTTCCTTTCAATTGATTTGTTAACACAACCAATAATGATATTAATCCAGCTACCACATGCACTATATGCACAACCGCAATTAAGAAGATGTAGGACATGGTAATACTACTCGTGGGTCCTGTAAAATAATACCCCTCTCCTATTAATTCTGAAAAACCATTAAACTGTAATACTATAAATACAATCCCCATACCTAGGGTCACCAACAACAAAGTTGTGGTTAATTTTGCATTCCCTTTTTTTGTTGCCTGTATTGCTAAATGATACACAAAACTACTTAATATAATAATTGAGGTGCTCAGAAAAAATGATGCTGGTAAATCAAAATCTTTTAACCAGTCTTCTCTAGAGCTACTTACAATGTAAGCACTTGTCCACCCTGCAAATCCCATAATAAGACTTACAATACCAAACCATAGCATCATTTTTTTAGCGCTATCGTTCTTTTCTTTTAGTGTTCTATTTGTTAAGTCCATTTTAAATAAATTTATCTATGACATATACTATCTGCATTAGCGTAATATAACTTACACTTGCCAACATTAATTTTTTTGCTGCAGCATTATCTCGCTTTTCGTATAATTTAATTGCAAACACCAACATAACTGTTCCCATTAGAAAAACAAGTATTGCTGCTGGTATAGACAAATACAATCTTCCTGTAATTCCAAAAGCGGGCACTACAGAGATAAGCATCATCCAAATGGTATACATTATAATTTGTAATGCTGTTCCTGTATCTTTTTTACCCGTTGGCAACATTTTAAATCCGCCTTTTTTATAATCGTCATTTAGCATCCAACCCAAAGCCCAAAAATGTGGAAATTGCCAAAAAAACTGAATCATAAATAAAGTGCCTGGTTCTATACCAAAATCATTGGTAACAGCTACCCATCCTAACATAAAAGGAATGGCCCCCGGAAATGCCCCCACAAAAACTGCCAAAGGCGTTTTTGTTTTTAAAGGCGTGTAGATACTGGTATATAAAAAGATAGATATTGCACCAAACATTGCCGTTTTTGCATTTAACGCATACAAAGCAACGACACCTAGTATCGTTAAAACAATAGCAATAATTAATGCTTTATTTACCGACATTCTACCCGATGGAATAGGTCTATTTTTAGTCCTATCCATTAAAGCATCTAAATCTTTTTCTATAATTTGATTATAGGCATTAGAAGCACCTACCATACAGTAGCCTCCAAAAGACAACAGTAAAATAGAAGTAAAATTTATTTCTGAAGCAGCTAAAAAATACCCAGCTATAGAAGAAAAGACAACACTAATGGCTAACCTTACTTTGGTAATCTCCTTAAAATCAGCAAAAAAAGTACTTTTTGCTACGCCAACCGCAGTATTCATCCAGTTTTTTTAAATAGTGTGCAAAGATACGGCTCAAATGATTTTTGTGCAATGAAATAGGAATTATTCTAACAGCTAACATATTGTAAAATGTTTTGTATCACTAATTTCACTATTAACCTGCATTACACTAGTAATGGGTTTTAACAAAACACCTTATAAATATATTATTTACCAATACCTATTAATTATTTTTTCGCGCAACTTTAGCAAACTTTTAGGCTTTCCACTTAAGTCTCTATTTTAATTAATAAATACTAGCAATCACTTAATGTCTCATTCCTAAATAACCACCTAATAGTAATTTAATACTACGCTTTGCGCTCTTCATTACTTTGCAATACGTTTCAATTTTGGGCGTGCCCCTTTGAGTCTAGCTTTTCATTCCAATTCCTCACACTTCCTTTCAGTCAGGCTGCGGGATTTCCATTGCAATCCCTCACGCAAAAGAACATAAACCAATATAATACCATTTTAACTTTGAATTCAGGATAATAAACCTTATCTTGTAATATGCCAAAAAAAATATATTTAGATATACAAGAGGATTTAAAGTGCTTAAAAAAGCGTTATGGATCTACTCATACAGAATTGGTTAAGGATCGCTTAAAAATGCTTTATTATATAAAGGCAGAGAAGTATCAATACCGTTCAGATA
>ENA-ORXM01000670-ORXM01000670.1-marine-metagenome-genome-assembly--contig:-NODE-670-length-56085-cov-5.738287_pt1 | contig 56085 bp, 47 predicted proteins | sample MGYA00237867_ERZ511480 | MGnify/ENA primary metagenome ERZ511480 (study PRJEB26309, sample SAMN06266103) | marine metagenome | isolation source: Algal blade | place: United Kingdom:Sidmouth, United...
TCTCCGCTGTTTTCGCCATCAATGAGAGCTTGGCGCAGAGCCTCTAGCTTTTGCTCCTGCTCCTCCATTGACCGCAGGGAAGCCCGAACAACTTCACTCGCGTTGCCGTAACGCCCGCTTTTAATCTGGGTCGAAATGAAGTGCTCAAAGTGATCGCCAAGGTTGAAGCTTGTGGTTTTTCCCATGGGTAGGCTCCTGCCTGAATTGCCAATAATTACTATATTATAGTAGTTTCGGCAGGGCAACAGCCCTTCTTGACGAAGGGAGAAAAACACGAGAAAGTGAACAGATGTCTAAAGAACTGTTCACAATGGTTTTTAAACAGTAGGCAAAAACCATCTCTATGATCCTAGTTTATGCTTATCTTTCAACAGCTTATCTCCGCTTTGAAGCATAAGCTTCGATTCCTCGCACCGATATCAGAAAAATCAACGGCGTAGTTAAAAGCGGCAGGCCCTGTAATCTATTTTCATCTTAACTAGACTCCGCTGAATACAGTATTAAGTTAGCGCTCTCTTATCTCGCTGGGGTTCCCCGTTTGTCCACGACAATGAATTAAATTTTGTGCCACATCAAAACGGACAGTCACTCTCAAACACCACCCGCTCACCCGACTCTGGGTGTTCGAACGACAGCGAGCCTGCGTGCAGTAACAGTCGTTCAGACAGCGATTCAGTATCGACGGTGCGCCCGTTTGATTCAACCTCTGCGTTATACAATTCACAGCCCAAAATAGCGTGGCCAATCGCCTTGCTATGGACGCGCAGCTGATGCGTGCGGCCGGTCAAGGGCTTGTAATGTACGCGAGTGATAGGAATGCCGTTGCTGCTGACATCGCGTGCTAAAACTTGATACGCGCTTTGTGCCTGCTTGCCCGTTTCAACACAGATTTTCTGCACGGGAAATACATCACGTGCAATTGGCAAATCAATCACGCCGTCATCATCTTGCAGGTGACCGGCTAAGACGGCGGTGTATTCTTTTTGTACTTGGCGCAGCTGAAACTGTCGATTGATGTGTGCGATGGCATGGTCTGTCAAGCAAGCGATCATCAGGCCAGAGGTGCCAAAGTCGAGTCGATGCACTAAGCGTGCTTGTGGGTAGCGCTGCTTAAGTCGTAACAACACCGAATCGCTGTTGAGCGGGTTTTGTCCCGGCACAGACAACAAGCCGCTGGGTTTTTCTAGCAGTAACAGGTGCTCGTCTTGGTAAACATAACCCAGCTCGCTGAGACACGGCGGCGCGATAAACTCAGTTGCCGACATCAGGGTTTACAGGCCGCCATTTTGTGGGCGTCGCATTTTAAACAACGCGTCTTCACGGATTACAAAATAGTCCACTGGGCCACCGCCGCGCATGATGGGCTCTGCTGCCACCGTCTGGTAGATGCCGTCTTTTAGCATGTTCTCAGCGATATGCACTGCAACAACCTCACCTAATAGCAACCAACTGTCGTGCGTTTTGCCGTGTGAGTCTTGCAGTTGAATACACTGTGTGGTGCGACATTCAAAGCTGACCACGCACTCTGCCACACGCGGAGCTTCGACAATTTTGCCGTTCTGCGCCGTCAGTCCAGCTAAATTGAACTCGTCCACTTCTGGGGCTGCACCTTCGCTGCTGGCGTTCATCTGTTCGGCTAATGAAAGCGTCGCCAAATTCCACGTAAACACGCCGGTCGATTGAGCGTTATGGAAGCTATCTTTACGACCCATGCTGCTAAAACCAACAATAGGCGGCGCGTCACTAAACGCATTAAAAAAGCTGTAGGGAGCGAGGTTGTCTACACCTTCTTTACTTCGGGTACCTATCCAGCCAATCGGCCGAGGCGCAACGATTGCCTTGAAGGGATCGTGAGGCAAACGATGGCCTTGTTGAGGCTGGTAATAGTGCATATCCATTGGGGTTTAACTCTCTTGGTTATTCTTGGCCAAATGCCAGGGCACTGGTTATTACGCTTCGTTAAGCGCGTCGCGCAAGCCAGAGCGACGCTGCAGGCTGGTATTTACCATGTGTTCAACAACTGCTAAAGGACCGCAAATACTGACTTTTTCTCTGGCGCGTGTAATGCCGGTATACAGTAATTGCCTGCTTAAAATTGCTACTGGCGTTTGCGGTAACAAAATACACACCTCAGTAAACTCTGAACCCTGGGTTTTGTGAATGGTCATGGCGTAACAGCTTTCATGCTCAGGCAATCGAGTAGGCAGCACCGAGCGGTAACCGCCTGCTCCATCTTCAAACCATGCTTGCAATTCACCGTGTTCATCTGGCCACAACAGTGCAATGTCGCCATTGTACAGTTTCTGTCCGTGGTCGTTCTGCGTGACCATGATTGGCCGACCCTTAAAATGCTCAGCAGCGCTGGCAATGCCCGCGCGCTGTAATTGCTGCTGCATCAAGGCATTGAGGTCAACCACTCCGGCTGGGCCATTTCGCAGTGCACACAACAGTTGAAAGCGCGGCAGATGCTGTAGCGCCGCTTGCACCGTCTCGCAAGCGAGCACCGCACGAAAATGCTGCACCAGCTGGCGAGTTATCCAGCGCATGGCGTTGCTGTCTGCTGACTGATAACGCAAGCTGTCATGTTCAGCGAATAAAAGCTCTTTTGTAGCGGGCCACTGCCCGTTGTTGACAGAGGCGGCCAAGGCGCCAACAGGGCTATCAGAGTCGAAGCGGTAGCTGCGTCGAAGCAAGGTTACGCCATCACTTGCTGCGTTATTGCTCAGGTGTAAGTGTGGCACAGCCAGCGGCGCTACTTCGCCAAGGTATTGCAGCAACTCCGCACTGGCTTTGTCAAAGCCGTCAGCGCAGATATCTGCCAATACATTGCCGGCCTCGACCGATGCAAGTTGGTCCCTGTCACCCAAAAATATGAGTCGTGCTGTTTCCGGTACAGCATCTAACAAGCGGGCCATCATGCTTAAATCGAGCATGGAGGCTTCGTCGACTAACAATAGATCTATCGCCAACGGATTGTTGCGGTTGTGATAATAGCGGCCCTGCCCGCGATAGCCCAACAGTCTATGCAGAGTGCTCGCTTCGGTGGGGACACGCTCTGTGGCTTCGGGTAAAAAACTTTTTAGTTCGGGCAGCTCGCGTTGTATTGATTGCGCCAATCGCGCAGCGGCCTTGCCCGTTGGTGCGGCCAGCGCCATGCGTAAGGGTGATGCTGAAAAGTGCTGTAACAAACACAATAAGCGAGCTACCGTTCGAGTTTTCCCTGTGCCAGGCCCGCCCGATATAACGCAAAAGCGCTGCCGCAGCGCCACAGCCACCGCTACTCTCTGCCAGTCAACCTCACCAGCTTGGCTGGGAAACAACAAATCTAAGCCCTGCTTTAAGTCTTCGGGCTCTGCACTGGGTGGTTGACCGGAAAATGCGGCGTGCAGCTGCTTGGCAACAGATCGCTCGTGGCCGTAATAGCGCGCCAAGTACAGGCGATTTGCCTCGTCTAAAACCAACAATGCAGCACCTGATTGCAAGGGTGTTCGTACTGCTGTGCTGCTGAGCAGTTGCTCGCGCCACTGTGTCTCGTTAACTGGCAGCGCTAGGTCGTGCTGCGCCGAGGCCCATGCAGTACAGTCACTCAAGGTAGCGCACACATCGCCACTGCCAACCGCACTGCTCGCCAGAGCAGTTGCGACGCAAATGGCCGCTTGATTATCGCCCGGCAAGGACGTGGCAAAGTGCGCTAGGTGGATGTCCACCGCACGGATGTCATTGCTTTCGCGAAGAGCTTTGATGATGTCGATCATTCGACTCGCTCCGTCTCGGCAGCAAACAACTGGTCTAAGGCTTCAATTAGTGCCAACGGTGGTTTGTCGAAATACACACCGGGTGCAGAGTCATCGTCTACCCGTATACCGCGCAAAAACAAATAAAAGCTACCACCCATATGTGTGTCGTAGTGATAGTCAGGTATGCGTGTGGCCAAGTACCGATGCAGCGCGACTGTGTACATCAGGTATTGCAAGTCATAGCGATGTTCTTGCATTGCCTGTTTGAGTGCCTCTGGATGATAGTCAGCTGCTGTGTACCCTAAATGATTGGACTTGTAATCGAGTACGTAATAACGCCCTTCGAATCGGAAGATCAAATCGATAAAGCCTGTCATATAACCGCGCACGGTATCAAAATCCAGCTGTTCGTTCTTTGTGAGTACGTTGTGTTCGCGCAGCAAGGAGACCAGCTCCCAGCAATGCAATGTTGGCACAGGGAAATGAAAGCCCATCTCGTTAAGGCGATCTTGCTGCTCAATATCACGTAAACGACAGCCCTCCACTGGGTACAGTGGTGCGTCCAGTACTTGCTGCACCATTGACGTCACTGCCAATTGCCAAATGTCAGCATAACCGTGCGACGCCAGGCTATCACTGACCAAACTCTGTAATGTATCTCCCTCAGCCGTAGGGAAGTCCGCGTGTTCAAACAGGTAATGCAGATAAGTACCCGCCTGTGCGCCGCGCGGGAAAAACATGATCGACTGCACGTCTAGCTCGGGAGGTTCAGACACGGCAACTGGCGTAGCCACAGCATCGTGTTCTGGCAGCTCTGCTCTATGCGCCGTGTGACCGGTGGCGTGACGTACCAAGGCGCTGTAGCTGCTGATTTGCCAGTTTGCTTGCGGAGGCTTGGCGCAGCTCGCTGCCTTCAGCGCAACAGGTGTTTCATCTACCATTAAACCCTGTGCTTCAGGCACATCACACGTTGTCGCTTGTGGGCAGCTCGCGACCCATTGCTGCATGCCATGTTCGAGGTAATTAGCAGGCAGTGATTCATCGTGACTACTGCCGCGATTTTGATCTTTGCTCTTGGCGAAGGCGTCGTCGTTAAGGCCCAATAAATAAGCAAGCGCCGTAAAACTTGCCTGACTGACATCGCCCCAAATGAGGTTGACTTGTGACGATGCCCGCGTGAGTGCGACATACAACAAGCGAAGCTCTTCGGCCATGTTTTCTTCTTCCATGCGCTCGCGGTGTTCTTCTAGCTGCTCACTACCCACGTCAATGCAACTGCCCTGCTCGTACTGACACTTGACCAGTGTGTTTTTACTGCTCGAATAACCAGACCAGACAAAGGGCAAATACACCACGGGATATTCCAGGCCCTTAGATTTGTGCACGGTGACAATTTGCACTAGTTTTTCATCTGTTTCTAAGCGAAGTTGCGACACTTCGCCGGGCTTGCCGGTGTTTTCACATTGACGTTCAAACCATGCTTGTAAACTGTCAATATCGGGACGCTCTTGCCACGCTTGTTGCAGCACTTCGCCTAGCTGTAAATAGTTACTCAAACTGCGCTCACCACCTATCGCGGTGCGCAGTCTTGCAGCGGTGCTGAATGCTGCCATCAGTGACAAAAGTGCCGCTAACACGCCTTGGCGTTTAAGTGTCAATGAGAAGCGAGCAAAATTATTCACTTGGGCTTGCCAATCTTGATCAACTTGCTGCAAGTGAATAATTTGACCAGCGTTATACCCGCACAGGTCACTGGCGAGTACCCGTAAAACAAATCGCTCGTGGGTGGGCTCAGCCAGCGCTTGCAATAGTCTGCCTAAGTTGCTGGCTTCGGCGGTGGCAAAAATACTGTCATTACCGGTCACTACACTAGCAATGCCGAGTGCACCGAGAGCTTCGTTTATTTGTTTTCCCTGACGGTTACTGCGTACCAAAACTGCGATATGTGCAGGCATCAGTGGGTTGTCACCACGCATTAGTGTGCCTTGCTGACCTTGTCGCAGTTGCTCTGCGATCATCGCTGCCGCAATTTGTGCAGCCTGAGAGTCAGCTGCAGCTTTGCTGAGTTGTTTTTTGCTGTCGCTATTGACCAGCTGGGCTACCCGCAACGCCGATTGGCTTTGCCCTGAAAGCACGAGGCTTTCAGAGTCCATTAGTCCGCTGGCTTTCACCGGATTAAAATCCGCCTCACCCTGCGCAGCAAAGGGCTGCTTGCGTGACTGGAACAATTGATTAACTGCCGCCACCATGTCACTGGTTGAGCGAAAATTTGTGCCGAGCGTATGCTTGTTATTGGTGCTTTTGGCGGCGCGTAAATAGGTATTGATGTCTGCCCCTCTAAAGCTGTAAATAGCTTGTTTGGGGTCTCCAATCATGTACCAAGACAAGTCTTCTTGGCCGTTGTATAGACGAGAAAACATACCGTACTGGCAAGGATCGGTATCTTGGAATTCGTCTATTAACGCGGCGGGAAATTTTGTGCGAAGGCGCTGTGCTAGTGCTTCACTTTGTTCATCCGCGCCCTGGCCGTTTAATGCTTCAGCTGCGAGCACTAACAGGTCATCGTAGGACATCATGCGCAATCGAGCCTTTGCTTCTATTAAGTGCTGGCTAACGAAGTGAGCACATGTTTGCAGCGCGACAGACAATCGCTTGGCTGCTAACAGTCCTAGCTCGTCCCAGATATTATCAATGGCAACAAAAAACTCATGTTCGGGTGCAGACTTATTTTTTTTGACGCTCGCTTGTAAAAACGAATGTCGAAACATGCGTATATAATCGGGGAGCTCGCCGGGTATATGCGATTTTTTAGTTTGCGTGCTTAACCAATCGGCAGCCTTTTGTACAGTGGGCGCTTTAACATAAGTGCCGCTTAAGCCTTTGTCGTCTCTGACCAGCGTGTGAATATCTTCACCGCTGTCAATCCACATTTGCCTTATGCGATGCCACTGAGCAGCTAGCTTGTCATTGGCTTTTTGGTATTGTTCTGCTGTGCAAGCGGGTAAAAGCGTGGGAGCATTCGCCGCGAGCAACGGCGTAATTCGGTTTAACAGCTCGTCGGGATTTTTTAGATTCTCTAACACCCAATCCGCTACATCGTCGTCAACCGCTAAAAATGACCGCCGCCAATATTCCTGCACGGCTTGTAATTGCAAGTCGCGATCCTGCTCCTCGACGTTCATGTCGAACAGCTGACCGCTCTCAAAGGCGTTATCGCTGAGCAACTGGGTGCAGAATGTATGAATAGTCGAAATAGCCGCCTGGTCCATGGATAGCTGCGCTTCTTCTAAGCGCTCGGCTAAGTTAGGTAGATCAAGGTGTGGCTGTAGTAATTCAGCGACCAAACTATCGGCTGCTTTGCCGCTTGTTAGCACCGCACGTGCTTCAACAATTATGGCTCGCAACCGTGTTCGGAGTTCTTGTACGGCAGCGCGGGTAAATGTCACCACCAGTATTTCTTCTACTTTAAGTTCACGCTCGACAATCAGGCGTAAATACAAGTGTGCCAATGTGTATGTTTTTCCGGTACCAGCACTCGCTTCTATGAGGTGTGTGCCCTGCAACGGTAAGCTCGCTATGTCGAGGTGTTTCATGATTTCTCCTCAATCAGATACGGCAATACCGGCGTAATGAGTTTTTCTGCCAAGCTGACGAACTCGGGAATTTGTTGTGGGTGTTCAATGCGTGGCCAGAGCAGTTGCACTGCTTCTCTGCTCGATTCACCCGGACCGGTGAAGTCGCCACCGAGCCATTTGTCACTGACTTTTTCGGGTTTCTCGCCTACTTGTTGCCAGCTGCTGTCGGGGAAAAACGGCAATGGCCAACTCTGCCCCTCGGCGTACATGTGCAGCCAAGGCAGCAACAGCTCTACAGCCTTTTCGGGTGGTATGTGCTGCATGCGTCTGTTTTTATCGCGAGAGACAAACACACTGTCCACATCTAAAATCGCAGCTGCACAGCCGAGCAAGTGCATCAACACCAGACTCAGAAAATCAGTGCCCTTAAAACCACCTGGGCGTTTCAAGAGCAGCATTTTCCCTAGCTCAGCTTGATGCACAGCATCAAACTGCCCGCTGATTCGCCAGCCCTCAATGGTGAGATCCAAGGCGATCGGCGCTAATGGTTCTTCACTGACACTGCGTACACGATAAGCAAACTGCGCCGCCTCGTCGTAGTTGTTTTCAAACAAGCGCTGACCAAAACGTCCGTGCGGCAACTCACCACGGCCGACATACGCGGCCATCAATTGCTCAGGCTCTGTGGGCGGGATTGCCAATGCTTCGGCAATCAAGGCGTCACGCTGTTGGTAGTTTTCAAGGGTGTCGAGATCAAAGGGCTCAGTGTCTGGTGCCAAGCGCTGAGAACCGCCCAGGCCAAGGTGCAGCACGTCTTGGCAATAACGTTTAGGAGGATCACGCCAAAACTGCAACAGTGCAGAGAGCTGTAAATCCCCAGCTAGCAACTCCGGCGCACTGCCCTCTGCTGCAGCCTCAGTTGACTGTGGCAACCACTGCTTGGCGAAACTGAATAAGCGACTGTTTGCACCGCTGAAATAGCGTGGCGAAAAGGCTTGCAAAGGGTGATGTAGTACTTGCAGTTTTTCGCTGTCGTGTGCGAAGTATTCCATCAGTTCTGCCAGCAGCACCGAAGGCGTCTTGTCGCTGTTGTCTTTGGGGTCGTGCCCTATCCAAGACAAATACAGTTCATCGCGAGCCGACAACAAGGCCTCCAAAAACAAGTAATGATCGTCTTCACGTACCGAACGATCACCCATGCGCGGTTGGCCGGGAATAAGGTCAAAGCTCACCGGTTTGTTTTGGCGCGGAAACTCGCCGTCGTTAAGGCCAAGCAAGCACACCACTCGAAAGGGCACAGAGCGCAACGGCACCATGCTGCTGATGGTGACACGACCGGTAAGAAAACGCTGGGTTTTGGCGCTGGTGCCCGCCAATGCATTGTCTAATAAGGCCAGCATAGCGGACGGTTGCAGTGCGTCTTCGTAGCCAGCCAGCTCTGCGTTCTCGCTAAGCGATGCCATACATTCGCGAACCTGCTGGATGGCAAACGCCTCGTCGTCATCCGGATCGAGTAGATCAGCCACTAGACGATTGAACACATCGAGCCATTGCGAGATTGGCCGAGCCTGCGCCAAACTTGCGCGCCAAGTTGCGAGTCTATCCAAGCATTCAATAAGACGCCCCAACAGCACCGCTTCGCCACCCTCGAGTGCAGAGCTTGCATAGACACCTGCAATCGCTTCGTCTTCTTCGCTCAGGGCATAACCGGCCAGCAAACGCCGCAGCGCAAAAGCCCAGCTGTTGAGCGGGCAATCTGTGTTGCCTGCCAGTGGAACTTCACCCAGCTGGCGTCTCGCGCCGCTGTCGAGCACCCAACGCGCCAACAGCCGCTGGCTTTCGGGTTCGAGTAACTCGAAGCTCCGCGCCAACACCGGCTGTGTTAACCAGCCCAGTACTTCGCTTGCCTTAAATTGACTCTGCGGCAGGTCTAGCAACGTGCGTAGCAGGTTGACCACAGGGTCAGTCTGGTTGAGGGAGCGATCGGCTATCTCCCAAGGGATGTATCGCTCCGAGTCAGCTGAGCCAAACACGGCGGCTACCGCTGGCGTGTAGTTGTCGACATTGGGCACCATGACGATGATGTCAGCTGGGCCAAGATTGGGGATGCGCTCAAAACGCGCCAATAGCTGATCGTGCAGTATTTGCACCTCACGCAAAATGCTGTGGGCGCTGTGAATCTCAAGACTGTAATCAGGCCCTAGGTCCAGACCCATCTGCGGTGCAACACGTTCAGATGGCTGCGTGAGCGTGAGAATCTCTCGCTGCAGCTGCGCGAGGCGACCATCTTGATCAGCGGGTACCGAGAAGTTGTTTTCATGGATAAATTGGCCGCGCTCATGCAATAACCGCAGCGCATTTTGTCCCAGCCTGCCAGTGGCTGCCAGTAAGGGGTTGCCGTCGTCCAGCGGTGTGTCGCTGCCCTGCTTTTGGCGTAGTTTGAGCTGGCGCTTGCGGTCGGTGATTTCGTCCCAGTACTCTACCGAGGGGTTGAGCAGGTACATATCTATAGGGATGTGTTTAGACAGAGCAGTCAACACATCTAGATAGCTGGGCGGAATGGAAACGACATTAAAAATATACAGTCGCTCGGGCAATGCGCTTTGAATTAGCTTGCCTTTGTTTGCCGCCTCGCAAAAAGCAGCGTGCAATGTAGCGCGGTGCGGTTCGGACAACTGCTGGCGAAGCTCGCGCCACAGTCCTGCCTGCCATTCGCCGGTTGCATTTGCCGGGTTTTCACCCCGCTCCCAGGCCATTAGCCAATCGGGTCTGTAAACCAAATACTGGTCAAACACGTCGGCTATTTTGGCTGCCAGTTGCACTCGTTTCAGCGTCGATTGCTCAGCTTCAGCGGCTGCTAAATAGCGATGCAAAGGGCTGTATATTTGGGTGTCGGGCAATTTTTCTAGCAGCTGCATCAGCGTCCATTGCAAGCGCGGTTTGTTAAACGCCGAGCGTTCAGGCACTTCTGGTAAGTGCTCGCGGTACAGCTTCCAGATATAAGAAGCGGGCAAGGGGTAGTCAATGTTTGCAGCAATGCCTTCACGGTCACTCAGTTGCAGGCTCAACCAGCGGCCAATGCCGGGGTTGGCGACCAAGATTTGATCCGCTTGGAAGGGGTCTGACAGTGAATGAGCTGCGCGCTGGGCGCACATGATTTCGAAGAGCAATTCGAGACGATTGCTGTGGTAGACCTGAAGCATAAGTCGCTGGTTCTATAGACAGGCTGTGAGCTTATCAGTTGGCAGGCGACGACGGTACCGTACACTTGGATAAGATTGTTTCAAAATTGATTCACAGAGCGGGCACAAGCGCGGTTGTCGGGTTATAATTCGCGCTGGTGTTTTCCGCCAGCTTGAGCAATAAACCGATGACAAAACCGCTGTTACCTCTTTTACTTTTACTGAGTGCTCCCGCAACAAGCCATGCAGCATTGACACTCGAGCCCTACGCCGGTGTCGGCTACGAGGGGCAACGTATTTCTATTGGCGACGAAGATTTTGATGCTAGCCAGCTGAAGCTGCATGCCGGTCTATGGCTTTGGCAGGGAATTGGTATTGAGTTAGAGCTGGGAAAAGGTCTTTCGGACGATACACAAAATACCTTAAAGCTGGAGCACACGCGCATGCTGCGCTACGGGGTTCGCTTGATGACTCCGCCCTCACCCAGTAACACGGTGCTTTATGTGTTGTTAAGCGGTGCTACGGCAACCCTAGATATGCACACTGGCGAGTTAGCTGAGCCAGGTGAAAACGATTTTGATGGCTACCACACAGCGATTGGTATGGGCACTCAGATAACACCGAAGATTCAGCTAGACATCAGTTACAACAACTACCAGATTGACGAGAGCTTTGATATGTCGGGCGTGCGATTCAATGTCGAGTACCTGTTTGGAGGTGCCGAGCAATGAAAAACGTTGCGTTAATCGCTGTTGCCTGCCTAACACTAACGGCATGTGAAGACGACCAAGGCCAAGAATATGTCAACGCTGTTGAAAGTGCGCGCTGCGGAGTGTCCGGTGTAGTAATAAACGACAATTCAATCGCTATTCGAGAATCAAACGAAAGCGTGCAATGGTCTGCCTCGGTGAATACTAATATCGAAAAGCCTGCTGACTGCAACTACGAGGTGGAATGGAGTAGCGACGACACTGACATTGCTGTCGTGTCGAGCAGCGGAATGATTACAACCTTGAATACGGGTGTAGCTAATATTCGCGCCGCCGTTGGCCGATTTAGCAGCAGTCAAGCATTTACGGTATCTGATGCGACAATTCAATCAATCAACCTCGAGCCCAGCAGTGTGTCGCTCGATGAATGCCGCAGTGAAACCGTGACAGCGACGGGTGTTTATAGCGACGGTACAACACGAAACATCAGCGATTTAGCCAAGCTGAATTGGAGCACCGACGACACGGATTTAGCGCGTGTCGCCAACGTGAGCGCCAGCGGAATTACGGTGTTGGCAAGCGCATCCGGTAGCGGAACCCTGACAGCAGCCTACGAAGATAGTATCGACAACAGCGCTGCATTAACTGTGCTCGACACATTGAGCAATATCACGCTAAGCCCCATCACACTGGCACTGAATGTTGGCGACAGCTCGACTATAACCGCTGAAGGCTCCTTCAGTGACGGTAGCAGCGCTGACATTAGCCAAAACAGTGAGTGGTCACTTACCGCAGCAGCTCAAGCGAGCTTTGTCTCCTTGTCTAATAGCTATGGCGATAAAGGTGCCATCACGGCGACTGGTGCAGGTGTGGCCACAGTAACCGTAGAGTGTGGTGGGCTGAGCGCATTCGAGGATGCAACTGTCAGTGTCACGGTTGCTGCAACGCTCGAAAGCGTAGCGTTTTCTTCTACTGCTGACCCGCTGTACCTCACTACCGAAGACGACAGCGAAAGCCTTACGCTCAACGCGACTTATTCAGACGGCAGTGTGGCTGATGTCACGGAGAGCGCAACATGGGAAGCCATCACCGGCGACGACGATTTCATCGACATTGATGACGACTCGGGTGACAAAGGGGAGATCATCCTTGCGAGCAATATCGCTGATATCACCGAAGACAAATCAGTGATTGTGCGCGCTACGTTTGATGGCGCAACCGCTCAAGTAGAGATCATTGTTGTGGCCGACGACGAATAAGCGCCATGACCGCGTTGCTAGCAGCGCCCAGCCAAACACGCAATGTGCAAACTGTGCACTGCTAGTGATTATTGGTTAGACAACAAAAAAGCCGTGCTTTTCACCAGCACGGCTTTTTTTGTTTTGGCGATTGGTATTTTGCAGGTGACGCTAAGACATCGTTTTTTCTGCAGGAGCCTCACTCGTGACTGATGCAGATACGGCAACAGGTTCAGCTTGCAGGCCTGCTGTGCTGCGTAAAATAGCAGCCATTTTGTTAGCCAAGGCTTCGCGTGAATACTCTTTAGAAGCCGCCAGGCAGTTGTCGACCAATTGTTGATAACGCGCTTTGTCTTCGTACATGTGGCGCAATGTATCGGCGATGGACTTCGGGTTCTCTGGCTCGCACAGTTCGCCGCAATCGCTCGCTTCTACAATGCCGGTTGCCTCCCCTTTTGGCAGACCCATCAGTACAGGAATGCCGACCCCCATGCTCTCAAACAATTTGGATGGAATAACGGTTTCAAAGAGCGGTAAATTGCGTAGATGAATCAACGACACATCGCACAAGCTCCAGATACGGTTCATGTCCTCTTTGGGAAAGCGTCCAAGAGACACAACGTTGTCTAAACCACGCTCGGCAATCATGGCTTCAATTTTTTCTTTTTCGGAGCCTGTGCCCACCAACAAAATGCACACATCGGGTTGTTCGCGCAGCAATTCGGCTGCTTCGATAATTTTTTCGAGTCCGTGTGCCATGCCGTGTGTTCCGATATAGCCGGCGACAAACTTGCCTTCTAGCCCGTGAGCCTTAGCGAGCTCTGGGTCTTTTTCTTCGGCTTTACTGTATCGCGACAAATCGACACCGTTAAGTACAACATGCACCTTGTCACCGTCGATTCCGCGAGATATCAGGTCTTCCTTGAAAGCCTCAGTCACAGTAATCACCGCATCAGCGTTGCGATAGAGGAACAGTTCGAGCTTTTCGAGCCACTTGAGGATGAGCGGATATTTCACAGCACCCAGTGCGGCAATGGATGCGGGCCAGAGGTCACGTACTTCAAAGACGTAAGGCACACGACGTACCTTGGCCAGTGCCCAGCCGCCAATCGCATTAAAAAACTGCGGAGATGTGGCAACCAAAACATCGGGTTTTTTCTGGAACAAACCAGCGATAAAGCCACTGAACATAAAGCTGATGTAGTCCAGCGAGCGTTTTACAAAGCCCTCGTTTTTGGTGATGTAAGTTTTCACCCGCACCAAGTCCACACCGTGCATGTCTTCGCGGCTATACCAAGCGTTTTTATAGCCTTCAAACAACACGCCTTCTGGGAAGTTGGGTGCAGTAGTCACGACATTGACCTTTGCGCCGCCCTTGATCCAATACTTGGCGTGTTCAGACAATCGAGACGCAGGTGCATTGACCTCTGGAGGGTAATTATCGGAGAGAAACAAAATACGCATGGAGACAAAAAACTCAATAGTTTGGCCGTTACAGCGGCAATGGATTCAATAATGTGGGCTGTCGCATGGCAGTGGCATCAACCAGAGTAGCGATCTTAGCTACCCGTCTTAGAGCCCGAACAAACGACCTTTGATATTCTCTCATCGGCAGCTCAAGAATGAGCTTAAGTTGTTGAGAAATCTTCATTTCCAGTCAGAAAGAAGCCCCCGACCGGAGACCGAGTCGGAGGCTTACTTTAAAACGAGTGTGTCAATTTACCAAGGCTATGGAATATGATCCAAATCGTCGCCCTCTTTTTCTACCGGCATCAGATCGAGCTTGCTTACACCCATCTTTAACGCCGAGCCAGAAGCGACAAATACCGAAGAATAGGTGCCCACTAGCACCCCAACGATTAACGCAAAGCTAAAGCCTCTCAGCACCTCACCACCAAACGTAAACAGTGCAATCAACGCCAATAAAGTTGTGCCTGAAGTGATGATCGTACGTGATATTGTCTGGTTGATAGAGATGTTCATGACTTCGAGTGTTTCAGTATTCCGAAGCTTTAGGAAGTTCTCTCTGATGCGGTCGAACACCACAATGGTGTCGTTGAGTGAATACCCGATAACCGCCAGAATAGCCGCCAATACGGAGAGATCAAAATCGATCCAGGCCAATGAACATGCACCCAGTGCGATGATCACATCGTGTGCAAGCGCGAACAGCGAACCCGCCGCAAACTTCTTTTCGAATCGTAACCAGACGTAGATCAAGATGCCAAACAAGGCATACAAAACAGCTAGTCCACCTTGGTCGCGCAGCTCGTCTCCCACCTGCGGGCCAACAAACTCTACCCGCTTCATTTCTGGGCTGCCGCCCGCAGCGTCGAGTTGGGCTAACACCGCATCCGAGATTGCAGCACTGTCGGCACCATCACGCGGCGCCAATCGCACCAATACTTCGTGTGAGCTGCCAAAGGTCTGGACTTGCGCATCCTCAAAGCCACCTTCGGCTAAAGACTCTCGTATCGTTTCAAGGTCAGCCTGCTGTGAATAGCCGACCTCAATTAGATATCCACCTGTAAAGTCCAAACCGAAGTTCAAACCCCGCACCGCGAGTAAGGCGATTGACAGCACAATTAAGGCAGCCGAAACCATCAGTGCGGGACGCACTTTGGACATGAAATCAAATTTTGCTTGTATCAATTGATTGCTCATTGCTGTGGTCTCCTAAATGGGCAAACGGTCGAGTTTGCGCCCGCCGTAGCGCCAGTTGACCACCGCTCGGGTGCCCATGATGGCAGTGAACATAGAAGTGACGATGCCGATGCTCAGGGTCACGGCGAAGCCTTTGATAGCGCCGGTGCCAAAGGCAAACAAGACTACCGCCGCGATCAAGGTGGTGATGTTGGCGTCGGCAATGGTGCTGAACGCTTTGTCATAACCTGCCGAAATGGCTTGCTGCACCTTGGTGCCATCACGCAGCTCTTCTCGGATACGCTCAAAGATCAGAACGTTTGCATCAACGGCCATACCCACAGTCAAAACGATACCTGCGATACCCGGCAAGGTTAGTGTGGCCTGCATAGCCGACAGCACTGCCAGAATGAGCACAAGATTAAAACCGAGTGCCAAGTTGGCGATCAGGCCAAATGCTTTGTAGTAGACAGCCATAAACACCATGACCAGTCCAAAACCGACCAAACAAGCTAAGAAGCCCGCTTTGATATTGGCTTCACCTAGGCTTGGCCCAACAGTGCGCTCTTCAACAATCTCAACAGGTGCCTTTAGCGCACCTGCATTGAGCAGCAGCGCCAGGTTACGCGCTTCTTCTGATTGCAAACCCGTGGTCTGGAATCGGTTAGACAAAACGTCGCGTATGGTTGCCACGCTGATCACTTCTTCGACTTGGGTTTTGGTACGTTGCTCAGTTCCGTCGGCAAGTGTTTTGCGGTCGTATTGTGTTTCTATAAAAACGACAGCCATCGGCTCGCCGATATTTGCCCCCGACACACGCTGCATGCGGCTGGCGCCCTTGCCATCTAGATTGACAAATACAGCCGGCTCGCCCGACTGTTGGTCAATACCCGAAGATGCACCTTTGATTTGATCTCCGGTCACGATGACGTTGCGATCAAGCAGAATGGGTGAATCGTCGTCGCGGCGTTTGTACATCAGCGCTTTGGGAGGAACCTTGCCGCTCTCTTCTGCAGAGATCCAATCAGCAGCCGAGCCGTAGACCAATCGGTATTCTAATGTCGCAGTCGCACCGAGCAGCTCTTTAGCGCGGGTGGTGTCTTGCACACCTGGCAATTGCACAACAATGCGGTCAGGGCCTTGGCGTTGTATAACGGGTTCGGCAACACCGATCTCATTAACGCGGTTACGCAAGGTGGTGATGTTTTGCTGAATAGCGGCTGTGCGCTCGTCGTTAGCGGAGAGTTCGCTCATCACGGCATCTACCCACGTCTTACCGTCTTCGGTATCACGTGGCAGGAAGTCCAACTCGGGGTACTGACGAGCTAGCGTACTCTGCGCTGCGTCGCGTGCAGCAGCATCTTCAAATGCCACGCTAATCGTGCCGTCACGCTGGGTGATGCCTTTGTAGCGAATATTTTCATCGCGCATCCAAGTGCGCATGTCTTGCAAATTGCTTTGCTGCGCCGTTTTTAGTGCGGCTTCCATGTCGACTTCCATCAGGAAGTGCACACCACCACGCAAATCAAGCCCAAGATACAACGGCTGCGCAATGCTCTGTAACCACTCGGGAGCAGCTGATACCAGGTTAAGTGCTGTGATGTATTCACGACCCAGGGTGTCGTCAATCACATCGCGAGCAGCTGTTTGATCTCCAACATTGGCAAAGCGAAGCTGAATACGATCATCGAGCAACTGGCCTTGAACTTCACCTTTGGCGACAGTCTTGGCGGCGGCTACCGCGCGATCAACCAGTGCTTGGTCAGGCGCGCCTTTGCGCGGCGAGACAAGTACTGCAGGGTCATTGCCGTAGAGATTGGGCAATGCGTAGAGGGAGCCCACCACTAGCACCAAAGCTAGCAATAGATACTTCCACATGGGATATCGATTCATGAAGGGGTTCTGCCAGTATGCTCAGCCCGATGCCTAGGCATCGGGCGGGGTTTAAACGATCAAGCGTCTTTCAAGGTGCCTTTAGGCAGCAGGCTGGCAACAGAAGCTTTTTGGATTCGAACTTCAACGTTGTTGGCCACTTTAACAGTGATAAAAACATCACCCACAGCAGTTACAGTTCCACCCAAACCGCCGCCACTGATGATCTCGTCACCCTTCTTCAGACCAGCAACCATGCCTTGATGTTCCTTGGCGCGTTTCTGCTGTGGCCGAATCATCAAAAAATAGAACACACCCAAAAGGATGAGCGGGAACGCAAGGCCGATCAAACCACCGTCTCCACCGATTGGATCAGCTGCATGTGCTGAAGAAATCAAAAAATCCATGCTGTACTCCACAAAATTGGCTATTGGTTAAATTAATCGCGCATTATCGCACAGGCTTCCCAGCTCTGCAGGATTCACCAACTATTGATGGTGACATTGAACAACAATTCAATAGTTTTGGGACTATCAATGGAAAATCTAGTGAATTCATTGTGCTATCGACAGCGCTTAAAGCGCTTTATTATGTACCGCGAGATGCAGATGGAGTAGTACCTGCAGACTGTCTATCGGAGGTTTGTGATGGGTGCCGCCGACTAACAATCTGCTCAGACACAACGCACCGGTGTCGAACTCTTCGACTGCTGCAGACGACAAGCGCCTGATTGACATCACGTGCTTAACAGTTTGCTTTGCAGCACTTTAATCTTAAGCGGCGTCTTCGCTTTTGACTTTCTTGTGCTCTTCTTCTTTTAGCCCCTGTTTCCAGTAGCTGGAGATGTAGATATTTGCTTTAGCCACTGCTTTTACATCACGATAATAGTGCCGGATTTTTTTCATTGTTTTGAATTCACAGGCGGCCCAAATGGAAACTTGGCCGTCGAGCCAAGGCAGCTCTTCGATAGCGGCGTTTAACGGTGAAGCATCTGAACCTGCTTGCGGGTTGATAACCCAATGTAACTCCATATTCGACGGCACGGGTAAGACCTGTTGATCTTCTTCGCTGAGTATTTCCACCACAATATGCCCGCGGGCGTCCTGTGGCAAAAGCGCCAGATTTGCCGTAAGCGCAGGCAACGCGGTCATGTCCGCGGCGAGCAAAAACCAATCCGCGTCCGTGTTGATAAACGTTGCTAAGCCTGGACCGAACAAAGACGCCTTGTCACCCACGACTGCCTGCTTCGCCCATGCAGCCGCAACACCTTCAATCTGCCCGTTTGATCCTCCATGCAGCATGAAGTCCACATCGATTTCCTGCTCCGCCGGCCGGTGCTTAGACACCGTGTAGGTTCTCATGATCGGTTTGTCTGCATCGCCCCCTGGGAATGCCAATTTAAAATACGCACCCTCGGCGTTTTCAGGGAAACTTGCTAGATCTGGGCCTTGCATGGTCAAACGCAACATGTTTTTACTGAGCTGCTGAGTTGCCGTTACTGTCAATTCTTTTGCTTTACGTTTTGCCGCCATGATAAAACTCTGTGTTGAATTTTGTGCCCCACCGAGCCCTACATTGAATTTGTATAGGGCTCGGTGCATTACTTTAATGACCACGGAATTTATCACTTGTTCAGCGCACGAGCAGTAAAGTTTAGTCAGCAGTACCCCTAAACCAATGACTCGTACGGTTGACGATCGCTACCAAGGACAACATCACGGGCACCTCTACCAATACACCCACTACCGTTGCCAAGGCAGCACCCGAGTTGAGGCCAAACAAAGAAATAGCAACTGCCACCGCTAGTTCAAAAAAGTTGGATGTGCCGATCAAGCTGGCAGGCCCAGCGACGTTGTGCGGAAGCTGCATTGTTTTGGCAGCAAGGTAAGTGATCGCAAATATGCCATAGGCTTGTAGCATCAATGGGATTGCTATCAAAACTATTGTGCCAGGTTGAGCGAGTATTTTTTCTGCTTGAAAAGCAAACAGCAATACGACGGTTGCCAGCAGGCCTACCACCGAGAAGGGCTTTAGTTTTTGAGTGAAACCATCTACAGCGTGCTGCTGTTGTTTTTTCTCGAGGCTGCGACGAGTGATAACTCCAGCTATCAAAGGCAATAAAACGTATAGCACTACCGACAATAACAAAGTCACCCAAGGGACGGTGATATCACTCACGCCGAGCAGCAAGGCAGCTAGTGGCGCAAAGGCAAACACCATGATGATGTCATTTATTGATACCTGCACCAAGGTGTAGTTAGGGTCGCCTTTGGTCAATTGGCTCCAGACAAAAACCATCGCTGTACAAGGCGCAACGCCCAGCAAAATCATGCCCGCGATGTATTCGTTAGCCGATTCTGCGTCAACCCAGTCTGCAAATAACACGCGAAAAAACAGCCAGCCTAAAAAAGCCATGGTGAAAGGTTTGATCAACCAATTGACCACCAATGTCAGCGCCAATCCACGAGGTTTTTTGCCTACATCTTTGATTGCCGAAAAATCAATCTGCACCATCATGGGGTAGATCATGACCCAGATAAACACGGCAATGACAAGGTTGACATGGGCAATCTCGAGCTGTGCTATAAACTGGAAAGCGCCGGGGATCATTTGCCCTAGCGCGATTCCAGCGACAATACATAAGCCTACCCAGACCGACAGATAACGTTCAAAGATTCCCATGTCATTTACTCACTGGCGGCAGATTGCTGAGGGGTGCAGCAGCTACTGCTACAACAGGGCTCGCTTGCATTATTACCTTCAACGGCTTCTTTTAAGCTAACTCTCTTGGCAAGCTCCGCGTGGCTCTCTTTACGTTCAGAGTAGCGATCAACCAAGTGGTCTTTGATATCCCGTGTCAATAAAGTAAAACGCATCAGCTCTTCCAAGACGTCTACCATGCGGTCGTAGTAAGCAGAGGGCAGCATACGTCCTTCTTCATCGAACTCGTGATACGCCTTGGCCACTGACGATTGATTGGGAATCGTCAGCAGTCGCATCCAGCGCCCTAAAATGCGCAGTTGATTGACCGTGTTAAAGCTCTGGCTACCACCACAAACCTGCATGACCGCCAAGGTTTTACCTTGTGTGGGGCGCACTCCGCCCAGCGACAGGGGAATCCAGTCTATTTGCGTTTTCATTATGCCTGTCATCGCACCGTGGCGTTCAGGCGAGCACCAGACCATGCCTTCACTCCAATAGACCAGCTCACGTAGCTCCTGCACTTTGGGGTGCGACTCGTCTTCACTGTCAGCCAAAGGTAAATCTCTGGGGTTAAATATTTTAACCTCTGCGCCAAAACGTCTTAATACACGTGCGGCCTCTTCCACCATCAAACGTGAGAAACTGCGCTCTCGAAGGGATCCATACAGCAGCAAAATCCGCGCTGCATGGGTGCTATTGCTTGACGCCGTCAGTGGCTTCGCTGATATCTCATTGAAGTGCATATCGTCTATCTGTGGAGTGTCAAACAACACGTTCTCCTTCTTTGTTAATGACTAACTCGCCGTCTTCTTTCGACAGCGGGCCTAAAAATGGTGGGTCGAGAATGTCAAACACGCTCTCTGATGGACGGCATAAATGCACAGCCTTCGAGGTACAAACGATAGGCCGATTGACTAACACGGGATGCTGCAGCATAGCTTGCAGAATGTGCTCCTCGTCTACACTTTCATCTAGAAGACCCAATTCTTTTGCCGGTGATTTACTCGTACGTAAAGCGGTTCTGGGTGTTAATTTCGCAGCGGCAAACAACGCTTGTAATTGTTGGTAGCCCCAACCTTTTGTTAGGTACTCAATCACTACCGGCTCTTGCCCAGTTGAGCGAATAAAAGCCAAAACATTTCGAGAGGTGCCGCAATCGGGATTGTGGTAAATGACGATGCTCATAGGTTTTTTTTAAACAGGTAAATGACAAAAACAAACAAAACCTGCGTGCACTAACGGGCCTACAGGCTTTTGAATTAGATTTCAGCAACCGCCGCAACAAGCAATTTCATCGATCACTGGTTGACATGTTTTGGGGTTGCCACCACAACAGTCCTCCATGAGATAAGCGAGCATGCCGCTCATGCCTTGCATATCCGCAAAATAACGAATCGCGCGCCCTTGTCTTTCATTCTTCAGTAACCCAGCCTGCTGCAAGATCGATAGATTGCTGGACAGCGTATTTTGTCGAACATTTAAACGGTCTGATATCTCGCCCGCGAGCATGCCTTCGTTGCCAGCTATCACTAACAAACGAAAAACATCGAGCCGAGTTTCGTGACCTAAAGCCGCGAGTGCGGTGAGTACATTTGATTTATCCATATATCGAGATTACTCGATATATGGAATTCATGCAAGCGATGGTTGCGTATTTATTTCAGGGCTTTTTTGAGGACTGAAGTGTGCCGTGCAGAGCAGTTTACGAAACACGTCAAACGACTAACAGGGTGTTCTTAGAGGCTACGCAGCAACGTCTCAAAATTATTGCTTCGTGTTGAAGAAGAGTTGTCTGCTTGAAGCTCGCGTTGAAACAGCCCATCGATGGCGGCAAGATAGATATCGGCAGCCAAACTGCTTTGGGTAAGCACGGCAGCCCTACGCACGCAAGCTAGTAACTCGGCGCTGATTGCTTCCACCTCAACGTGCAAGCGCTGATCAAACATGGCTTGGTTTCGGATGTCGTACCAGAGTCTGTGCATTGCCGCGCTGTTCTCAATGCTGTCTGAGAGCAGTAGGCTGAAACCTTTTATCGCTTGTTCACGGTTTTGCACGCTGTCAAAAAACTGCAACAGTGAATCTATAAAAACTGACTTGTAACTCTTGACACAATAGACAATAAGTTCATTTTTATCGCTGAAGTAATAATGCAAAGTGCCCAATGAAACCTGACAGACAGAGGCAATATCACGCAGGCTGGAGTTGGCATAACCACTAGCAGTGAGCGCTTCAATAGCGTTGTCGACGAGTTGTTGCTGCTTGAGCTGCCGTTTGCTGGGCGCGTGCGAAGAAACCCCGAGCCTGCTTTGTGTTGGTGTATTTTTCATGTCATCAAATTGGCATCGAGAGTCTGAATTTTTTCTGCTCGATGCCAATCATAAATTTACTCAGCGCTGCCCAAGAGCACTTCGCCGTATTGCTCACGCAACTTGTTTTTAAGCACCTTGCCTGTTCCACCCAATGGGAGTGAATCTACAAAGATAACTTTATCAGGAACTTGCCAGCTAGCGATTTTCCCTTGGTAGAAGTCTTTCAATTCTTGCTCACCGGGATTAGCGCCTTCGGCCTTGATCACAAGTAGTACGGGGCGCTCATCCCATTTGAGGTGTTTAGCGGCAATTACCGCAGCATTTGCTACTCCCGTATGCGCGATAGCGATATTTTCTAGTTCGACAGTTGAGATCCACTCTCCTCCCGACTTGATTATATCCTTGGAGCGATCACGTATAACCATGTAACCATCGGCATCAATGGTCGCCACGTCACCCGTATCAAACCACCCATCGGCAGTCAAAGCGCTCTCAGCAGCCTTGTAGTATTGGCCTACAATCCAGTGGCCTTTGATTTGTAAATCCCCCTGGGTCTCGCCGTCGTTCGGTAGCTCTGCGCCATCTTGGTCAACAAGACGCAAGCTGACTCCGAACGGTGGCCGCCCCTGCCCCAACCTTATTAGTGCTTGCTCATCGGCGGTCAAATCTTGGTGCTTTTGCAGCAATTGATTGAGCGTGCCCAACGGACTGGTTTCAGTCATGCCCCACGCATGAATTAGATCAACGCCGTATTTATCTCTAAACGTAGCAATCATAGATGGCGGTAGCGCGGAACCACCAACCACAGTCCGCTTCAGGCTTTCAGCTTTGCTGCCCGAGCTCTCCAGCGCGGCTAGCAAGCCCAGCCATATAGTTGGCACACCTAAAGCTAAAGTGACTTTCTCTCCGTCAATCAGTTTGACTAGGCTGTCACCGTCCATTCCGGGCCCGGGTAATACTAATTTGGTACCTACTGCCGCTGCTATGTAGGGAACGCCCCAAGCGGCAACGTGGAACATGGGTACGACTGGTAACACCGTATCCGTGGCAGAAATGGCAATGCCGTCCGGCATGTTGCCACCCAAGCTGTGCAACACAGTTGAGCGATGAGAATAAAGTACCCCTTTGGGGTTGCCTGTCGTGCCGGAGGTGTAACACAAGCTCGAAGGTAAGTTCTCATCCAACTCAGGCCATTGGTAGTCAGGGTCTCCGCTTTGCAGCAATTCATCATAAAACAGCAAACCGTCTATCATGGCAGCGGATTCTTCATCACGCGGCCCCATCAATACAATTGCTTTGAGCGTCTTGAGGTGTTCGCCTAGTTTCGCGGCTGCAGGTAAAAAAGTGCGATCGACAAACAGAACTTGATCTTCCGCGTGGTTGATAACGTAAATTAATTGCTCGGGAAATAGACGCGGGTTGATTGTATGGCACACCATGCCTCCGCCGCTGACACCAAAATAAATTTCTAGGTGGCGAATATTGTTCCAAGCAATCGTGGCGACTCGATCAGTTTGCGTAACGCCCATCTTGCCAAGTGCCGAGGCCAGTAAGCGCGACCGCTGCTCCACTTCACGCCAATTGGAGCGCATCAAGCCACCGCCCGTTTCTACCGAAACCACCTCTGTCGATCCATGGTATGCAGCCGCATGCTCGATCAATGATCCGATGGTCAACTGCTTGTGCATCATTTTACCTAACATGCTTCCAGCCCTCTCAGCTCTCAATTTAAAGCAGCCACGAAGATATAGGCTCTCTGCGGCAACCGGTGCTTGCATCGTGCGGTGCAATTTAATGCCTATATTTATACCGGGATTTGGACGATTGTCCAGTTTTATTCGATACGCCAGGAAATACGAGTTTTAGAAAAGGCAAACCGTCAGCAAATCAATGCCATCTCTGCTGGAGCTACACAGTAGGCTCAGACGCATATTGCGCTAAGACCACCGCAATGATGACTATCGCGGCGCCAAGCGCCTGCAACAATGAGAGTGTTTCGCCCAGTATTAACAAGGCAAATACAATCGTTGCCACAGGTTCCAGGTTCATGAGTGAAGCAAAGCGCAGAGAGCCCAAACAAGCGATGGCATTAAACGTACAGATAAAACCAACAAAAAAGGCCAACAGCATGCCCAAAAACACGGTGGCACCTACAGCGTTTTGCGGCAGTTGCAAGCCCTCTCCAGTGAACACAGCAAGAGCTGACAAAACAGCGCAGAGAGACGCTGTGTAGGAGCTGAAAACTTGTGTGGGTACGCGCTGTAAAACACGTGAGCTAAACACAATATTACAAGCTATAGCAACAGAGGCAAAAATAGCAAAAGCAAGACCCTGAATAGAAACTTCAGCGCTACGTACATTTAGGGCTAATAACAAACCGCTGAACGCCACTAGTAGTGCAATCAACGAGAGCCCGTTTGGGGGTTGGCGGGTGTTGGCTGCCACAATCAACGCGACGACAATTGGGAAGGTATAAAATATGAGCACCGCTAAGCTCACTTGCAGCCACGCGACTGACGAGAGATAGGCAAAAATACCGGTAAAGTACAGCAATCCACAGCCTAGGCTACCGGCCGTGTCTACGCGGTTTAGGCGCAGTGACTGATTTTGGTAGCCAGTCCATAGCAGCAGCACAATCGCCATTGCTGCAAAACGAATAAACATCACCGACGCGGGGTTACTGCCGTGCTCGTAGCTGAGCCTCGCCAGTACCAGCGAGAGAGCGAACCCTAACGCTGCAAACAGTGTAAACAACACGCCCTTTAAAACGTGCGACTGATTAGTTGATCGCATGGAAAAACCCAGCAGAGTTTAAACGTGATTTATGATCGGCAGTTTTTTATCAATAAAACGAAGTGTGTCTATCAACATGCATAGCCTCAGGCTGCGATACCACGATGTCGCTGATAAGCCTGCACTAACGCTCCGACTAACTGGTGTGGTCGAACATCCATCACATCGGTACCTAAACTGCGCAATCTGCGCTGAGCACTCAGACGCTTGTCTTGGTACTCCAATGCCCCAACATACGAGAGCGCATTGTCAAAATCTAAGGGCTTCTGTGCTAACACGCGTCGTAATTCTCCGTCGTTAATGTCGGCAACTACAACGTTGTGTTTATCTCCCAGCAGCCGAGCTGCTACGCTCAGTTCTTCCATGTTCTCGTTGCGACTGTGCGTAACTAATACAACTGTGCTGCGTTGTTTTAGTGTGCTGCGTAGGGCCTTTGCCGCCGCGACGTAGTCGCTGGCTTCTGCTCTGCTATGAATATTATGCAATTGCGCCAGCATGGTACTGATAGCCTGCGCCGTTCGACTCTGCCCGCTCCAGTAAAAAGGTTCAGCAGCAAAGCACTGCACCGATACTTTATCACCCTGACGTAACGCGACCTCTGCTGCCATTAGCGTGGCATCCATTGCTTCGTCGAGCAGTTCGCGTTCGCCGTGTTGTAGTCGCATGCGCCTGCCACAATCTAGCATCAACACCAGGGATTGATTACTTTCTTCTGTGTACTGCCGTGCCACAAGTTGCTGTCGACGCGAAGTCGCCTTCCAGTCAATCTGACGTAAACTATCTCCTTGTTGATAGGCGCGCAACTGTTGAAATTCCTGACTGTCTCCGCTGCGCTGACGCTGCACAATACCCAGCTCTCGTAAGCTACGTGACAATGAAATACTCAGCTGTCGACGAGCACTCGCATAGTCTGGATATACCGCTAGTTGTGATGGGCACGGTAGCAATGAACGCCTGCGCCACAGTCCAAAAGGTGAATAATCGGTCCACTGCAACCATTGCCAATCAATACTGCCGCGTCTTTTGGCGCTGTATTGTAAGCTCAGCTCTAGAGGTGAATTGCTCAAAGTGACACGCAGCGGCGACAAATCACATTGCATCCCGTCGGGGCATTGCTCGAGCGCTTCACCTGTAATCGCGCGTGTATTTGGGGACTGTAGCTGTACCACACCCGTAAAGCCTCGTTTTACCGGCACTATCGATGGTAGCTCTCGTTGTGCTGTTGGGCGCTGTCGCAGAGCTAACAATACAAGATCTATGACTGCGAGGATCACTAACAGCAATACGAAGACCGCAACCACTGTGTTGGGCACAGCAAAAAAAGCAGCAGCAATGCTAGTGAAGCACAGTACACTGAGGAAAACGCATAGGCGCGCACTGGGTCTCACTGACGAGGCGCCTCTACGGTATCGAGCAGCTCACCTAATACCTGTTCAACGGTATTGCCTTGAATCTCGAGCTCAGCAGACAAACCCAATCGATGCTGCAGTACAGGGGTTGCAACGGCTTTTACATCTTCTGGTAGCAGGTGATCACGCCCTTGCAATACAGCGTTAGCTCGCCCAGCAGCGACAATCGCCATGCTAGCACGCGGCCCTGCACCGTACTCTAATCCAGGCCAATTGCGGGTGGCCACCGCCAGCCGCACGGCATAAGCAGCAACCTCTTTGTCAACGTGCACCAGTGCTGTTTGCGCTTGCAGAGCACGCAAATCTTGCAGTGAGATAATAGTTTGCAACGACAAATCGCCATGCGCTTTTGCGTTAGCTGCACCCTGAACAATCGCTATTTCGTCATCGAGCGAAGGGTACTCTATGACCAGCTTCATCAGGAATCGATCAAACTGAGCTTGTGGCAACGGATAGGTGCCGTCGTGATCGACAGGATTCTGCGTTGCCAACACCATAAATGGAGCCGGCAGCGGCAAAGTCTCACCTTCTAGGGAGACTTGTCGCTCTTCCATAGCTTCAAGCATGGCTGATTGTGTTTTTGCAGGAGCTCGGTTGATCTCATCAGCCACTACAAAGTTGGCAAATATCGGCCCTTTTCGCAACGTGAATTCGCTGGTTTTTGCATCAAACATCGCGTGACCTACGATATCACTGGGCATGAGATCAGGCGTGAATTGCAAACGATTAAAGTCCCCGCCACAAGCGTGTGCCAATGCCTTGACCAGTCGAGTTTTACCCAAGCCTGGAACTCCTTCTACTAGGGCATGGCCTTCTGCGAGCAGACAGATCAGTACGTGTTCGACAACGCGCTCTTGACCAATCAATACTTTGCACAAATGTCGACGTAAGCTGTCTAACGGTGCATTGCTTTTTACGCCAAGTGACGAACTCGTCGCAGCAGTTTGCGTGTTGTTATCCATGCTCATTATTTCCTCGATGATGATTGGCAGCCTGCCAATGCGCTTGTGCTTGTTGAATTAATTCTGTTTTCGAACGGTGAATGCCTGCCTGCTCTGGAGGCGCTGAACTTTTACGATTATGGTGCGCTTCAAGCTTTTTATTGTTTGACAACAGAGAGTGTGAGATTTGCGCCATATTGCCAACACGCCAACGATAGGCGCCCACTGCGTAAAGCTGTCGGCTAAGTTGCGACACGCTACTGTGCGTGTCGCCGGTAGGCTCATAGCGGCGGCCGAAAAAAGACCAAAACGCAGTAGAAAGCAATAGCAGGCTACTGATAACGGCCCAAGGGGCTTTATGCCAAAGCACAGACGCCAAACTAGGAAACGCTAACTCACGCTCATGAAACCAAAGCAAAGGCCTATTGCTGGCAGACCCTGCGGCTACAATTTGCTGCAGAGCAAAAGCATTATCGTAAGTACCAATTGAAGCATTAAAAAACGGTGAAAAATCGGACATAACCGTTAGCCGTCCTTGCCCATACAGAGAGCTAAGCAGTTGGGTGCCTCTGTCAGTCTGCCAGCGCCAGCGCGCCTTATAAGGCGCTTGATGTTGCAGCCAGTTGCCGCCCTCAAATTCAACAACAGTGCTGCGACTAATCCCCACTCCAGGCAGTGCACCTGTGAATGTCACAGGGACATGGTTTTCACTTTGTGCTTCGTTCGCCAGATTGTTACTGACAACATCCATCGCCTCTTGTAACTCGGTGTCAGCATTGTCGTCGTCGGTCTTGGGTTCAAAATCTACCGCTTGGTGCCAGCAATCTTGCGATGCCGCTTCATTGCCAACTGAAACTCCTTGTGCAAGATAGAGCTCAGCTACTGGCTTTGAGCGCAGGTCAAAAACGGTTCTGTCTGATGCATCGTCATCTTCAAGTAGCTGACCGCCACCCGCAGAGTTGATCACTAGGTGACCGCCGTGCGACATCCATCGTTCAAGTTCGGTGTAATGCGCTTCGCTAAGTTGTAGCTTACCCTCACAGACAAAAAGGGTACCTACTTCGTCAGGAATGCGGTCAAAACTACGCTGATTAATCACTCGTGAGACAGAGAAGCCCTGCGACTCTAAGAACAAACCGGCGGCTAGCATAGGTCGTTTATTAACTTCTGCCGCGGCTGCTACCCACTGCTTTTCATTGCTCCACTCAAGCTTTTGCCAAGCCGTCCAAGCGATAGCTGCTAGAGCAATAAGCAAAATCAGTATTTTTTGATACGAAGATCTCATGTTTTCTTCTCAACAAAAGCATCTTCACAATCCAACAGTACTTTATCTGCGTAAATCGATGCGACAGATTGACCAGCGTATGCTTGTTTTCGCCAAACTTGTAATAACGTATTAAAGGCCGTCTGTCTTTTTTCATCAAGCGATTGGGCGATAACAATTGCACACTCAGTTTCAGTGCTCGACGGCAATATCTGCACATGAGATTGTTGTTTGGCCGCTGAAATCACGGCACGTAACAGACAAGCTAAAGCTTCTCGAGTATCGCCCACGAGCATCAACTGACGCGCTTCGTCAAAGCTGGCAGCAGGCACATGCACAGTGACTTTGTCGCTGGGCTTTTTGGCTGCGCTGCGCGCTAGGCTAAGGTTGGCGAACAGCCCTGCGAGAAAAGGCCAATACCGGATAAGAACTTTGAACACAAAATAAGCTAACAAAAGGCCAGCTAAAAGGACAACAACACGTGAAAATAGGTCGCTTTTGACGATGTCAAAAATATACTCTAGAAACTCAAAGGATGATTTTGAAGGCTCTACCTTATCTTCATCTTGATCCTTCAGTTTTAGACGCCCGCGCTCGCTGTAATGCCCAAAGCGTTCTTGCTTCAGCACCTGTTGAACAGCAGTTTGAGCCTCATCCGCGTCACTAGCCTGTACGGGTTGCGGCTGCGCGGAAAGCCCCATGAAAACTAACATCGCACAGGCTGAAACAAACGTTGAGCGTTTTTTATTGAGTGTTTGTTTTTCTCGCGCAACACGTGAATTCAACTCACGGAAAGCGTGCTGAATATCCCAGCCCTCTAACCTGCTGCGTCGATTGATATAATGCACAAAGCTTGCACAGACAAAAAAAGGCGCAAATAGTATTTGTGCAGCTACGGCACAAAAAATATACAAACTGCTGTCCAAATATTCGGTAAAAACAATCACGTCAAGATTGTTGAATTCTTCTGTTAGTGGTGATTGCGTCGGAATTAGGTAGAGCAACATCACGCTAGCGCCAATGGCTAAAATAAACTCAAGATGAATACCAACCACCAACACCCAGGACAAAGCACCACCTGACCCGCTCAGCACATCAAGTCTTTTTCGGCCTTTTCCAACAGCTGTTTTTTCAAGGAAGACAACACACATACTAAAACCACGCGTTGGTGACAAACGCGAGAGGCCAAGATAATTGAGCAAAAGCCTAGGTAATGATTTATACGCGGATAGAACCTGCGGCTTCATCTCTGCTCTTTTGGTGAACAAAGCCTGGGAACACCATAACAGCAACGTAAGTTCCCCCAGTGGTTTGAACCACCAAAGCACGGCTTGTATAGCCCAAAAATAGTCAGGAAACAGATACGCTGCAAAGCCAGCGGCAAGTAATAAGGGCGCAAAAGCTACTAAATACAATGAGACTAATGACCAATACCATTGCCGCGCCAATGCAAAGCCTAACTCAGTGCACCGATTGGGCTCGAGCGGTCTTAATTCTATGGCGGTTTGCTCAATGCTCACGTATGCCCTGACCTTTGCCGCCGACTAAAAACAAATATACAAGTGTTAAAGTCCAGACCAATAATGCAACGCTGTATTTGACTAGCATGGGTACGTCTAAGGCTGACCAAAAGCCTTCAATGATTGCGGCACAAAAAGTCATCAAGGCAGCCCCGCCAACAAGCCTCAGAGCATCGGGAGCAACAGCAGCGAGTGCTTGCCAGCGCTTTTTATTGCCTGGCATGAGCAGGGATTTTCCCATCAATAAGCCTCCTGCACCTGCCACGGCTGCACCTAGCAACTCAGGTGCACTATGGCCTGCAACAAAGCCCCAAAATGCATGCCCTGCCCCAGCCTCGCTTAAATATCCCGCGATCGAACCGATGTGCAAACCGTTGAAGACCAGAAAAAACACTGAACCTAAACCAAAGAACACCCCGCCGGCAAAACAGCGAAAATCAATGGAGATGTTATTTTGAATATAAAAACCAAACATCTGGAAATTATCGGCCTCGTTTCGACCGTTGCCAAAAACTGCAGATTCACCACGCAGGTACATATGCTCGATCTGTACAACCTGATCGTGATTCATAAGATAGAAAATCCAATCAGGCTGCAGAAAAAACAGCAACAAAGCAGCTAAAAATGGCACAAATAGCAGCGCGCTGGACAACGCGAATAGAGCGCCGTGTTTCCGTAACAAGCGCGGAAAGCCACCACATATGAATTTTATAAATGGTCGAAAAAATGAAACTTTTTTGCGATAGAGCTGACGGTAGGCGCGTTGCGCCAAGCTGTCTAATTGCTGCTCAAGTCGTGCGCTATAACCACGACTTTGCGCCAGAGCTAAGTGCTCACACACCTGAGCATATAAATCGGGAAGCCGATGATGATCAACCGTTTTGCGCCAGAACTTGGCGGACTCCAAGGAAGCCAGTACCTGCTCTAGCTCTTGCCAGGTTGTTGTGTGTTGCAATTCAAGCTGCGCTTGTGTGCTCATGAACAGCCTCCAATTTGCCGCTGCGTATCCAGCGCGCCCATGAACGCAACGTGTTTACAGCTTCTAAACCGGAACCAATGTTTAGATTAGTCAAAATTTCTGCCAATTCTATTTGTCGCGCCTGATTCAGTCCTTCGCAGCGCTCATCAAAATCTAAAATGGCTGATCTCTCGATTGCGGACAATGTTAAATTCGGCGCGGCACTTCCCAACCCAGTGACACTTTGCACCATGTTGAGCTTTGACTTGTGATAAACCACCATGGTACTCGCGGCTAAATACCCAAGCCGACGGCTTCGAGAATCTACCAGCATTGAAACGATGGCAGAGAAATAGAAAAACGGTAAAAAGTCTGCAAATCGCAAGAAGTTACGCAACAGCGCCGATTGCCAACTCAACGGTGTTCCGTCAGTGTGCACGACTCGCAAGCCCAAAAGCTTTTTGCCTGGTGTTGTGCCATACAAGGCTTCTGGGATGGCTGTGAAAAACCATTCGAGTAGGAAAAACACAATCGAACCCAGACCAACGAGATAGGCTGTTTGCTGATCATTGCCAAGGTTGTCAAAAAAACTACGGACAATCAGAGAGCCTGCGATGACAACCAAAAAGATATAGATCAGCATACGTAAACTGAAATCTACCGACCAAGCCAGCGTACGCACCACTATGCCCGCAACCGGTAATTGCAACTCGATACCTTCTGGGGTCTCTACACTGACGGTGGAACGCAACATCCGTATCAACTATCTCTAAAAACAAAAAAAGCCTCGACAGCTAACTGTCGAGGCTATTGATCAACCATTACTGCATAAAAGCGGCTATGCCACCTGTAGCCATGCCGACGACCATCATCACCGAGCCGAGAACCATAAGTGCGACATAAATGCCACCGACGACTTTTTCCCAGCCTTTAGTAACAGACGCCGCACCAAAACGATTAACCTCGTCCTTACCGGGGCGCAGCATCATGTAAAACGCGAAGAACATACCAACGACTGGTACGAGCGTCAGTAGCGCGAACCAGCCGCTCAAATTAATGTCATGAAGGCGCTTGACCGCCAGACAGCACAGCAAGAAAATAAATGGCAGTGAAAGTATTAGACTCACACCCATTATCACCCCACTAGGCGACGACGCTCCACCGCTGATGACGCCGGTTACTGCAAACAACGCAGTGATCACGAGTCCAAAGGCCAAGGTCCACATGAGCGTTTGTGCTGCATACTTAAGCACACCCATTCGACCACGCGTGGAAAACAGTTTGGGTGCTTCTTGTTCAATCTCAAAAGCAATCTCCGCTTCTGGCGCGGCATAAGCTTCTACAGTTGTTGCTGCATTCATTCAGGTATCTCCTTGTTTTAGGGTACGACGGCTATATCTCCAATAACCGCTGGTCTCTGCTCAATAAGCCCTACTGTTAGCGTCCAAACAGGGTGAATTATGTAGTCAAAAAATACCTCACAGCTGACCCAAACGAATCTAGTCTGCTCACGTTGCAGCTGACTAACGTACGCTAGCTAATTGATTATAAATCTAAAAGGCGTAAGTCAGAGAGGCAAGCGAAGGTGAGCTGCTGAAATGCATGAACAACTTTTTCGCTAAACAGACGCCAAAGCGTTCTCTAAATCGGCAATCAGGTCTTCGCTCGCTTCGATGCCTAGCGACAATCGCAACAAGTCATCAGAAATTGGGCTATCTGCACCTTCAATGCTATGCCGGTGCTCGATTAGGCTCTCAACACCGCCCAGAGAGGTCGCGCGTAAAAAGATCTGGCAAGCCCCCGCAACTTTCAGTGCTGCTTCAGCTCCGCCAGCTACACGAATCGAGAGCATACCGCCAAAACCGCCATGCATTTGCTTGGCTGCAACAGCATGACCTACATGATTGGCTAAGCCCGGATACTGCACTTCAAGTACTTTGTTGTGCTGGCTAAAATGTTCGGCGATAGCCAGAGCGCTGCTACAAGCTTGGCGAACACGCGGGTAGAGGGTGCGCATGCCACGAAGCAACAACCAAGCTTCAAAAGCACCAAGCACAGCACCTGTGTTTGTCCTGTTGTAAACCACTTTTTGCCAAAGCTCATGGTCGCTGGCCGTGACTACAGCACCGGCGATAACATCACTGTGCCCATTGAGATATTTAGTCGCAGAATGAAAGATAAGATCAGCACCTAGGTCTAGCGCGCGTGTCAAAACCGGAGTTGCGACAGTAGAGTCCACGACTGTAAAGGCCCCAGCGGCTTTAGCAATAGCAGAAGCGGCTTCTATGTCCACGACCTCCCACGTGGGGTTACTGGGCGTTTCGAGCCAGAGCAATTGCGTCGGTGCCGCGTCGACAACGCTACGCAAGCTATTGAGATCAGCGCCATCATAAAAATCCAGCGTCATGCCCCACTGCTGACAAAAAGAGAGCATCCAGTTGCGTAAGCCCCAGTACATAATGGCTGGAGCGACAATTCTGTCGCCAGGTTTTAGTGCCTGCACGATAGCTGCGGCGGCAGCTGTACCTGAGGCAAACAGTGCGGCCGCCGAACCGTTTTCAAGTTGTGCAAGCAATTGCTCGGCAGGTAGGTCACCCGGAGTCACACCACGGATGTATGCGCCTTGCCCTGCGGCTAGCGCGTAATTCTCATCGCGCAAATACGTGGTACCGGCGAGAATTGGTGGAACCACTGGATGAACACTGCCATCGGCGGCTAGGCCCCCTCTTGCAGCGAGTGTTTCGGGTTTTATCTGTGGCATCGATATGCTTCCTGAGAATGAGGCTGTTAACTTGAACTTTAGCCCCTTATTGACCTTAAGCGCCATCGTTTTACAAGCAGTGCTCATCACACGCAAGCTCTGCTACTCTGTCGCTATTGAAACACCACTGGAAAATACTCATGAGCAACGGCGTTAAACTTTCTCTAAGCGAAGTATCGCAACTGGCGAGCGATAGCCTAATAGCGCAAGGCTTTTCAGCGCCACAGGCCCATGCGATATCAGCCACTGTTAGCGCTGCTGAACGAGACGGTAGTACCAGCCACGGACTCTTCCGTATCCCTTTTTATGTTAACGCACTGAAAAACCCCAACACTGACGCCACAGCGACACCTGTCGTCGACTTTCCAAAACCTGCAGTTGTGCGAGTAGATGCTTGTAATGGCTTTTGCCCACTGGCCTTGCAAACAGGCTTGCCCGAGTTGTCTCGATTGGCTAAACAACAAGGCATAGCAGCGCTGGCCATTAACAACGGCTACAACATCGCAGCTCTGTGGCCCGAGGTAGAACACCTCGCTGAGGATGGCTTAGTGGCCATGGCCTTCACTTGTGCCAGCTCTTATGTTGCACCCGCTGGCGGTAACAAACCATTGTTTGGCACCAACCCGATGGCCTTCGCATGGCCGCGCAAAGACAAACCGCCTTTGGTGTTTGATCAAGCATCGAGTGTGTGCGCGCGTGGCGAAATTCAATTGCACCTGCGTGATGGTAAAGCTATCCCCGAAGGATGGGCGATAGACAAACACGGCGAGCCCACTACCGATGCCGCCGCCGCCCTAGAAGGCTCACAACTAACCTTCGGTGGTTACAAAGGCTCTTCTATTGCACTGATGATTGAATTATTGGCGGGTGCTTTGATCGGTGATTTGTTCAGCTATGAATCCACTGAAAAAGACACGGCTGGCACAGGCGCCCCCTTTGGCGGAGAATTTGTATTGGCGATTGACCCTGGAACCTTTAACGCCGACGGTGGCCACTTTGCACACGCAGAGCAATTGTTTGAGCAGTTATTATCACAAGAAGGCACTCGCCTGCCTGGAGGCAAACGTCATCGCACACGCCAACAACAGAGCGACATCGTCATACCGGAGTCTTTACATACAACGCTACTTGAGCTTTGTCGGTAAAGCGCTCTAGTCACCGTACAAACCTTGCATGGCATTGAGACGCAACCAGCCACGAATAATGCGATAAGCCAACCAAATCGCAAGCACAGCCCACATAAGCCACATGAGTGGCGGGAGAATCATCAGTAGAACGCTCAGACAGCCCCAAAGTGCGCCAAACCAAACGGTGCGCCATTGCCAGCGCAAGTGGCTAGCAACCCAAGTGTCTCGATATTCTTGGCGCTTGATAAAAATGATGACTGCGGAGACCAGCCAAAGAATGGGAATAAACCAAGCGACAAGCTGCACGACGTACACCACTTGCGCTGTTGCTTTGGCGTCCTGATCAAGTTGGTCTAATTGCGCAAACTCTGAAAGGTCATCTCGCATTCTTTAGCTCCTGTTGTGCTCAGTTTTTATCACGCCACTGCCATGCCGGCCTCTGTAAAGCGCCGATGTCGGGCACATCGGTTGCCCCCAAACGCTTGTGCAACACCATAGCGTGGCAGTCCTCTTGAAGCGACAATGCGCGAACCAGCGATGGCGCGTGCGACACAACCAAAACCTGGCTTGCAGTAGCAGCAGCGGTGATCAAACCCGCTAGGGCCGGCAATAGGTCAGCGTGTAGGCTGGTCTCGGGCTCGTTTAACACCAAAAACCCCGGTGGGCGCGGTGATAAAAGCGCTGCCACTAGGCATATATACCTCAATGTCCCATCAGACAACTCCGATGCTCGCAGAGGACGCAGCATGCCCGGCTGCTCCATAACTAGCTCAAACAACCCATTAGCTCCGGTTGCGCGTACTTTCGCGCCTGGGAAAGCGTCGTCGATAAACTCATCGAAGGCTGCGGCGTCGCCAATTTCGAGGATGCTTTGAACCGCCGCTGCTACGTCGATGCCATCGTGACTAAGAACAGGCGTGCGCGTACCCAGTTGAGGCCGACGCAAAGGTGCTTCTGCATCAGTTCGGAAATGATCATAAAAGCGCCATTCACGTACACGCTCTCGCAGACTAAACATCTCGGGTGCCATGCTTGGCTCTAATGCATGCGTCAGCATACTGTCGTAACTTTGCAGGTGTTTGGCAGTCACATGCCACTGTCGTTTTTGCCCACGCACCTTCACCACTGCATTATGGCGTGATACCAGCACACTGGCAGGCCGAGCAATGGCTCCGGCAAAAAGCGTCTCGTACTTGATTTGTGGGTCAAGATTAAAGGCCGTTTTGCCTGGAATTGGCAAGCCTAGCTCCACGGCATAACCCAAGTCTTCGCTGGCAAAACCCAACTTGAGGCGAACGGCTTTGCGTCTTGGTCCACCTTGAACAGGGTGCTCACCACGTAACATCGCGCGGCTAAGCTCTTCAGGGCCTGCCCACAACGTAGAGGCCAAGCCACCCTCGGCCGCAAGAGATGAGACTATTCGGCCCTGCGCCGCACTTACCAACAGGCGTAATGCTCGGTAGAGATTGGATTTCCCACTACCATTAGGGCCCGTGACTAAGTTTAAGCGGCCCAGCGGTAGTGTGAGGTCAAGGATGCTGCGGTAGTTGGCGATCGCCAGAGTCGTGAGCTGAGGTAATTGCTCACTCAAACTTACTGGCCTCTGTGTTTCTTGATCACATCGTAGGCTTTTTGTATTTCTTGCGAACGTTCTGTTGCCACTCGCACCATATCCTCTGGAACGCCTTGGCCTATGAGTTTATCAGGGTGGAATTCACTCATCAGTTTTCGATAGGCACGCTTGACTACCGAATCGCTATCGTCTGCGCTAACACCTAGTGCTTGATAAGCGGCTGACAAGCTGTCCGCCGTACTCGGAGCGCGTTGACCAGAGGAACCACCCGTATATCCGCCGCCAAACTGATCTTGACCTCTTGTCATTGCAATCAAACGATCCAACGCAACGGGTGACATGCCAAGCTTGGCGCCCATGTTTCGAATCATTTGCTCTTCTGCTTGGTCAAGCTGACCATCAGCTACCGCGACACCTAACAGATACACCATCAGCAGATGAGACAGATGCGCGGACTTGCCGCAACTGTTGCGAAAGCGCTGGAGCGCCTGGTCTACATCAAAAGCTGGGTCACTACCGGCTTTAAAAAGTGCGATGGCTTCGCGGCGTCGTTCAGCCTGCATACCCAGCTGATCCATGAAGCGCTCAGTGTGCTTAATCTCAGACTCTGAGACACGCCCGTCCGCTTTCGCCAAGCGCCCCATCAACTGAAACACCGTTTCTAGGAACACCCGTTGCCGGTTGCTTCGAGCACCTGCGGTCAGCAACAAACGCCCGCTTAGGCTTGCCTGAGCGACAGCGCCTACAAAATAACCGAGCAACGCCCCCCAAAAGCCCATCATGGAATAACCGATGGCGGCGCACAGCAGTTTAAGTATCAACACAATGATTTTTTCCGCAGCAAAACGTTAGATAGAGCCTTTTAACCCGTGCCCATGCTGGCAATAAACTTATCAGACTCGGCAATTGACTTGTTCATCTCGCCAATTAGGCGCTGCACATCTGTTTGCAAGGACTCAAACTCGCCGCGCAGAGCGCCGACGGCTTGGGCGTTGAGATTGTGTTTGAGGTAGAGCACATTGTCTCTGAAGGTGTTGAGAACCGGTTTCATACTCGATTCTGCGTTGCGCATCGTGCGCAATAGTTGCCCATAATTGCCTTTGGTTTGATCTAATTGACCCTTGGCAGACCGACGCAGCTTAGCGTTGGTGTACTGCCCGAGTTCGTCTTCCCACTCTTCAAAGAGAGCATTGGCGACTTCATCGACTTCATCGACGCGCTCGCTCACTAACTCGGCAGCCGCCAAACTGTCTTCGTATTCGGCATTTAACTTATCGTAGGCGCGCTTGAGGTCGGTGTCTTCGATGGCTACAACAGAGCCAAACTGCTCGAGTGCGTCTTTGAATTCAACTTGTGCGTCAGCTTGAGCGTCACGCGCATCCTCTACACGCTCCTGTAAAATATCGCGTTTGTGGTAGCCAACTTTTTCCCAAGCACTGTAATAAGCGGTGGCACATCCATTTAGTGTGAGTACTGCCACTGCAGCACTGCTAAGCATTAGACGACGCGATATCATGCGGCCCGACTCCATTAGAGATTAAGCAAAAGAATGATTATAACTGCTATTGATTGAATGATGAATGACGAGCCAACAATCAGGTGTTCGCTTCAATGCTCAAGACAAAAACTGTGTTATCTGTCGGGTGCTGCCAACGCACCTCATAGCAGGCAATCTGGACACCATAAACGCGCTCAGCTTGGTCGCGCTGATACGCGGGCCGAGGGTCTTGACCTAAGCTCTGTTCTAAAAGAGCTTTGACGCGTGCGCATTCTGTGTCGGGCAGCTGTTGCAAGTTGGCTAGGGCTGTGTCACTAAATGTTACGTGCAAAAATTGTGGTGCCTCTGCCGCAAACTGATGCTCGGCATCGGTTACGCAGTCGCTCCAAGGCAAATAGGGCTTGATATCTAGTATCGGTGTTCCGTCGAGCAAGTCTGCTCCGGCAATATGCACCCTCGCCCCGTCTACTGACAACAACCGCACCACAGACAAACCAATAGGATTAGGTCTGTGTGTTGCACGCGTAGCAAAAACGCCTATTTTTTGGTTACCTCCCAACCGTGGAGGACGCACTCGCCCACTGCATTTGTGGCCAGCAACCGCATGAAAAACAAATTGCAGCCACAGATGACTGGCTTGATGCAATCCATCCAGTGCCCCTCTATGAACCCAAAAGGGATCTACCTCTAGATACGCACGTGCAGCCGGCGCAAGATTAGCCTGTCGAGGTATCGCAAATTTTTCTTTGTAGTCTGATCGCACAGTGGCTATCGTTTCAAATTCAAACTTCTGCACCGGCAAAGGTGTCCCCTCAGTTGTGAGTCAAACATGTTTAACACGCCAGCTAGCCAAGGCATTCACTGTGCGTGAGAAAATGCTTAAGGCCGCCGCAAGCGAGTTGTTATAACATGCACCGCTGAATCAGCCATATAAGTGTGAGCTTTGCATGCCCTGCATTACCGCGCCATCAATAACAGCTTCGCCCATCAATTTTAACTACACGGCAGAACTGTCATGATCCGCGCACAAGGCTTGGCGTTACGCCGCGGGAAGCAGCTTTTGTTTAGTGACGCCAATTTTTCTATTCACCCTGGCCAACGAGCAGGCGTTACGGGCGCAAATGGTTGCGGTAAGAGTTCGCTAATATCCGTGTTGCTAGGAGATGTGGAGGTTGATGCGGGTGAAATAAGCGTACCAAAAGAGTGGGTACTTGCGCACGTGGCACAGCACACTCCTTCTACAGAGCAATCTGCGCTTGAATACGCAATCGATGGCGACAGCGAACTTCGTCGCTTACAAAAAGCGGCTAACGAAGCCGAGTCAGCAGAGCAAGGAACAAAGCACGCAACACTATTAGCTGAGCTTGAAGCGGTAGGCGCTTATACCGTTGAAGCTCGGGCTTCTCAAATGTTGTCAGGCCTTGGCTTTTCACAGGCTGACCTCAGTCGGCAGGTAAAGGAGTTTTCAGGCGGCTGGCGTATGCGCCTTAACCTCGCTCAAGCGTTAATGTGCCGCAGCGATTTGTTATTGCTAGATGAGCCTACAAACCACTTGGACCTAGATGCTGTGGTTTGGTTGGAACAGTGGCTACAGCGCTATCCCGGAACCCTTTTGCTCATATCACACGATCGCGAATTCCTCGATTCGGTGGTCAATCACGTGATGCATTTTGAGCAAAACCGCGTCGCGCTGTACAGCGGCAATTACAGCGAGTTTGAAGCACAACGAGCAGCGAGACTGGCCAATCAGCAGGCCGCTCACGAAAAGCAGCAACGCGAGATAGCCCACATGGAAAGCTTCGTTATTCGCTTTAAGGCGAAGGCGAGCAAGGCGAAACAAGCACAGAGCCGCGTAAAAGCACTGCAACGCATGTCAGTGATTGCTGCAGCACACGTAGACTCACCTTTTTCATTTCACTTTAGCGAGCCCAAAGACTTGCCAGAGCGTTTGATGCAGCTCGAAAAGGCCCAATTAGGTTACGGGGAAACAACGATACTGCAACAGATTTCACTCGACTTACGAGCCGGTGACCGCATCGGTTTGATCGGCCCCAACGGAGCTGGCAAATCGACACTGATAAAAGCCCTCGCTAGCGAGCTAAAACCAATGGCAGGTGCAGTTCATCAACACGACAAGATGAAACTAGGGTATTTTGCGCAGCATCAGCTTGAGCAGTTGCGCCCAGAAAGGTCCGCTTTACAACATTTACAAGATGCATTTCCAGAGCAGACAGAAGCTGAACTTCGCAACCATTTGGGGCGTTTTGGCTTTGTGGGCGACCGTGTTTTCGAAGCGGTCGCACCATTTTCGGGCGGCGAGAAAGCCCGCCTAGTGCTCGCCTTGCTGGTCCGACATGGTCCTAATCTGCTATTGCTAGACGAGCCAACCAACCACCTCGACCTCGACATGCGCTACGCCCTCTCAACGGCTTTACAAGAGTTTGAAGGCGCCGTAGTGCTTATCTCGCACGACCGCCATCTTCTGCGAGTGTGTTGTGACAAACTGCTTTTAGTCGCACAGGGTAAGGCCAAAATATACGAAGACGACTTAGACGCCTACGCACGCTGGTTGCTGCAGGAACGCAAAAACAAAGCTGAATCTCCCGCGGTGCAACAAAACAAACCGGATCGAAAAGAACAGCGGCGCGAACAGGCAGTTGCACGACAAAAACTACAACCGCTACGCAACAAAGCGCGACAGTGCGAACGGCAGATAGAAAAACTTCAGGCTCAGTTGCAAGACGCTGAATCAAAGCTTGCTGATACTGATATATATGAAAATGGCCGTGCAGATGAGCTAAGCAAAGTGCTGAAATCTCAAGCAAGTATTCGCAGTGAACTCGAAGGTATCGAGACAGAATGGCTCGCGGTAATGGAAGAGATAGAAGCTGCTGAGGGCAATGCGTGAATCAGCATTTGGCCCAGATATGGTGCATAGCACAATTTTTTTTGCACCAGTGTTGGTAGGCGAATCAGTCAGTTAGTCGAGCCAGAGTAGAAACTTGCAACGCTCATGTACGGCGCTTGCACTGCCCCCCCAATTGCCGATAGAGTGACTGTAGATCGACAGCTGCTGCTACTAAGCTCTCTGTCTGAGCTCGGTACCGCTGTTGCTTTAAGCCCAGCACAACCATGCTTCTGATCTTTCAACTAGCCACAATCAACTGGGAAATCAGCCATCGCATGACAAGCAGTGACAACAACGCCTTTGTGGCCTTTGAGCACGTACAAAAAAGCTACGACGGCGAAACGCTAGTCGTGAAAGATCTCAATTTAGCGATCGGTAGAGGCGAATTTCTCACAATGCTCGGCCCTTCTGGCTCTGGCAAAACCACCTGTTTGATGATGTTGGCGGGCTTTGAAACCGCCACCCACGGAGAGATAAAGCTCGGCGGCAGCCCGATCAATAATATCCCTCCGCACAAACGCGGCATTGGCATGGTGTTCCAAAACTATGCGCTATTCCCTCACATGAGCGTGCACGAAAACTTGGCTTTCCCGCTGGAAGTGCGTGGTATGTCAAAGTCTGATATCGAGACAAAAGTAAAACGCGCCCTTGATATGGTGCAAATGGGCGCCTTTGGCGGCCGTCGACCGGCGCAATTGTCTGGCGGTCAGCAGCAGCGCATTGCAGTTGCGCGCGCTCTGGTTTTTGATCCAGAGCTGGTATTGATGGATGAACCACTCGGCGCACTCGACAAACAGTTGCGCGAACAAATGCAATACGAGATCAAACACATCCACGAGTCGCTGGGTGTCACGGTTGTATACGTAACGCATGACCAATCAGAAGCGTTGACGATGTCGGACCGAATAGCGGTTTTCGAAGATGGTCGCATCCAACAATTGGCGGACCCAGCAACGCTTTATGAGCGCCCAGAAAACTCGTTTGTGGCGCAGTTTATTGGTGAAAACAACAAGCTTGAAGGTGTTGTTCGCGGCGTTGACAACGATATCGCGACAGTCGCCTTCGCTGACGGAGCCACTTGCGAAGCACTGGCCGTTAATTGCGGTGGCGTCGGGGAAAAAACGCTGCTTTCGATTCGACCTGAAAGAGTAAAAATTGAAGACCAAGCTGGCGAAAAAACCATCAGCGCCAAGGTGCTTGAATTGATTTACTTGGGCGACCACATCCGTTGTCGTATGGATGTACACGGGCAAAATGAATTTATCGTCAAAGTTCCTAATAACAGCAATCAAAAAGCACTGACAAAGGGCCAACTGACGCACGTCAGCTGGGTACCCGAAGATTGCCGTGCATTGGATTTGACGGAATAACCCTCAAGAATCAAAAGCCAAGAACAGTCTGAATAACCGAATTTGGGCACCCACACCCGATACAGCTCAAATTCACTGATATTTTTCGGGTAAACCCTCCAGGGAGCAACACATGAAACTCAATCAAATTAGCTTAGGCATTGCTGCAGCACTCGTCGTGGGTGTCGCCAATGCAGCCGACACCATCACTGTCGTCTCTTGGGGTGGTGCTTACACCGTTTCCCAAGTAGAGGCCTACCACAAACCCTGGATGGCAAAAACTGGCAACAGCATCATCTCAGAAGACTACAACGGTGGCCTTTCAGAAGTAAAAGCCCAGGTTGAAGCGGGAAATGTTGTTTGGGACCTTGTCGACGTGGAGCTGTCTGACGCCGTACGTGGCTGTGACGAAGGCTTGCTAGAGGAACTCGATGCCAGCGCCTTACCAGCAGGTGCAGACGGCACGCCTGCAACCGATGACTTTATTGAAGGTGCATTGCAAGACTGTGCTGTAGCCAGCATCGTTTGGTCTACCGTTTACGCTTACGACAACACCGTGGTTGAAGGTGAGCCGAGCACTATCGGTGATTTTTTCGACCTAGAGAAATTTCCCGGTAAGCGCGGCTTACGCAAAACTCCAAAAGCCAATCTAGAAATGGCACTTGCAGCCGATGGTGTTGCTGCAGCTGATATATACGAAGTCCTGAGTACCCCCGAAGGTGTAGATCGTGCTTTTGCCAAGCTCGACACCATCAAGGCAAGTACTATTTTCTGGGAAGCTGGTGCACAACCGCCGCAGCTACTTGCCGATGGCGAAGTTGTGATGACTACTGCATACAATGGTCGTATCTTTAACGCCATGGCAGCTGAAGGCAAGCCTTTTGAAGTTGTTTGGGATTCACAAGTGTTCGATATGGACCTGTGGGTTATGCCTAAAGGCGCACCAAACAAAGAAGCAGCACTGGACTTCTTAGCATTTTCGACTGCCACGGAACAGCTTGCGGCACAAGCTAGCTGGATCTCTTACGGCCCCGCTCGACAGTCTTCTGCACCACTAGTCGGACACTACGACGGCAAGCCTGAGCTAAAAATGGGTCCCCACATGCCAACTGCTCCTGAGAACTTTGGCACTGCAATCGCCAATGACTTTGAGTTTTGGGCAGATAATCAGGATGAGCTAAACGAGCGCTTTAACGCCTGGTTAGCGAGCTAATAGCAAAAAAGAATCAAATGCGGGCAAATAGCCCGCATTTCTTTTTGGCTTACTGTAAGAATCAGCACCCTTCGATGACAACTCTGGAACAATGCATGAGTGATACAGCTGGCAATGCCCCCGTTCTGGCTGCCGACGGCACCCCGCTTAAAAAGGCACTGGATGCAGCGCTTTTCCGAAATAGACTTCGCGCATTCCTACTTGTATCGCCATTGCTGTTGTTCTTGCTCATTACGTTCATTATTCCTATTGGTATGTTTTTGCTCTCGGGATTCCACGATCCCGTGTTCTCCAAAATCATGCCAAAGACTACTCAGGTTCTCGGTGAGTGGGATTCCACCAGTGAACCAACCGAAGCGATGTACGAAGCACTCGTTGCGGACTTGGTGGTAGCTAGAAAGGAAAAAACGATTGGACGCGCCGCGACGCGTGTAAACAGAGAGCTATCTGGTACACGTTCACTGTTCACGGGCACCGCACGGAAAGCCGCGAAACTAGAAGCGCCTTTTAAAGAAGCGATGATTGGCGTCAAAAAGAATTGGGCGGACCCTGAAGTTTGGAAGGCAATGAAAGTGTCTTCCAGAGCGTGGACGCTCAGCTACCTTGCCAATGCCTTAGATTACAAACAATTGGCAGACGGTAGCTTTGAGGCACAGCCTGAATCTCGCCAAATTCATGTTCCACTGCTCTTAAAAACGTTGTGGATTTCGTTACAAGTGACAATTTACTGCTTGCTGCTCGGTTATCCGATTGCCTACTTGATGTCCAACTTACCAGCTCGTAGCTCCAACCTTCTAATGATTCTGGTGCTGCTTCCTTTTTGGACTTCAATTCTCGTTCGTACAACGGCTTGGATTGCCATGCTTCAGTCTCAGGGTGTACTGAACGATTTGTTTGTGTTTTTTGGCATTACAGACGACGGCTCCCGCTATTCACTTATTTACAACAAGCTTGGCACTCTTATCGCCATGACACATATCTTGCTGCCCTTTATGGTGTTACCGCTCTATTCTGTGATGCGCGGTATACCGCCCTCTTATGTACGCGCTGCAAAAAGCATGGGGGCTACTAATTGGACAACATTTTGGCGCATTTACGCCCCCCAAACCGTACCTGGGATTGGCGCTGGAGCAATACTCGTTTTTATCGTTGCGATTGGTTATTACATCACGCCTGCTCTAGTTGGTGGGCAAGATGGCCAGATGATATCTAACGTGATCGCCTTCCACATGAAGTCTTCACTGAATTGGAGCCTGGCCGCAGCCTTGGGGGGCGTCTTGCTCTTGGTCGTCATGACGCTGTATTGGGTATATGACCGCATCGTCGGTATCGACAACATGAAACTGGGGTAGCCAACACTATGTCACTGCCAATATATGCGGGCTGGGGCGAGCGCCTCTGGTACTACACTTTCCGTGCAATCTGCGCGCTCATTTTTTTGTTTCTAATTATCCCGATTATCGTGGTAATTCCGCTGAGCTTTAATGTAGAGCCGTACTTCTCTTTTACATCAGGTATGCTGAGTTTCGACCCAGACGCGTATTCGCTGCGCTGGTATAAAGACATCTTTACCAACGGCATGAAAAACCCCGAAGCCACTACAGGCTGGTGGGCAGACGCATGGAACAACAGTCAGTGGCTGCGCTCTATGCGCAACAGTTTTTTTATAGGGTTTTGTGCAACTATTATCTCCACAAGTATCGGTACGCTGGCGGCCGTAGGCTTGGCTCGCAGCGAGATGCCGTGGAAGAATCAGATCATGGCGTTGTTGATTTCGCCGATGATCGTACCTCTGGTTATCACTGCCGCAGGGGCATTTAAAGCTTTTAGCATGCTAAATTTAGCTTACACGTTTACGGGTATTATTTTGGCACACGCCGTGCTGGGAACCCCATTCGTGATCATCACTGTTACCGCTACGCTGGTAGGTTTTGACCAAAGCCTTGTACGAGCAGCACAGAGTATGGGCGCTACTCCACTACGTACCTTTTTTAAGGTGCAAATGCCGCTGATAATGCCTGGCGTTATTTCGGGAGCACTATTCGCGTTTATTACCTCTTTTGATGAAGTTGTCGTTGTCATTCAGATGGCAGCCGCAGAGCAACGCACAATCCCTAGACAAATGTTTTCAGGTATTCGCGAACAGATTTCACCAACGATACTCGCGGTAGCGACGATTTTGGTACTCATTTCTATTGCTCTGCTTGCCACTCTAGAAATGATCCGTCGTCGTTCTGAGAAGCTTAGAGGTTTGTCGCCTAGCTAAGCTCCATACCTAAGTTTGGAACATGACACAGGCTGATCTAACCAGCCTGTTTCAAACTCTCCGCTCAGCGCGAATTAACAATTTTGATACGCTGCGAGCTGGCCAAATAGGAAATAATTGAGTTGCATTGCTGTCTGCGGCGATTGCCTGATATGCACTGGCAGCTGCCTAGTCTCTATGCAAGTAAAGACCCTTCACAAACAACCTTCACTTCAATGCAGTGATTTCGATTGTATTTTCTCAAAGCCTAAAGGCGGAATCTTGAGACACAGTTGCAAAACAACAATGATGTTGAGCCAAAAAATCGTATTGAAGCTGCCTCTGACTTAAGCGCCTGCAGCTACACCTTCTTGCAGGCTAGCTTGTTACAACACCATGCTGGGCACCGCACTGGAGTACAAAAGTAGCACCAACCCCTTCTTTCGCATGAGCGGTCACATGCCATCCAAGCGTGACAGCCGCTTCTTTCACAATAGCCAACCCTATGCCCGTGCCTTGCACCTCTTGTTTGCCTACAAGCCGGACAAACGCGCCAAAAACATCGTACTTATCACTATCAAAACCTCGACCATTATCGGCGATCTCTATGCGCACACCGTTTTCATTGGCGATGATCGTGTGGTGAACTTTTAGCGGCCGCTCACTATCTCGATATTTGATCGCGTTCGACACAAGGTTACGATAAATTTGAAACAACAGAGTTTCATCAGCATCAACGGTGATATCTTCAGCACCGGTGTAAATGACCTCACCCTCGATTTCTTCTAAGTCGAATCTAAACTCATCTTCTACTATCCGCATGATATCGCTCGGCGCGATAGTGTCGTGGTGTGAGTTCATGGCCGTCACACGAGACAGCTCCATCACGTCGTTGACAAGCTTGCGCCCCTGATAAGCCGACTTACTGAGTTCTTCAAGTGTTGAGCGTAGAAGTTCAGAGCTTGAGTCAGCAAACTCCTCTCCGATAATTTGAGATAACCGTGTGATTCTACGTAACGGAGAAAGCAAGTCATGCGCTGCTACCGTAGCAAACTGCTCGAAGCGGTGATTGGAGGTTTTTAAACGCTCGGACAAATCTTCAAGCTCGGCGCTACGCTCTTGCAAGCTGCGTAATGCGAGGTTCCTATCGGTGATGTCAACAAGCGTAAAATACGCTTCAAAAGAACCGAGGCTAGACCGCTCCGCCTTTAGCCCCGAGACTTCCAAGTCTCGCGCTTCACCCGCACTGTTTGTTACCGACAAGGTCTTGCGATTAACACGGGCACCCGCCCAGACATCTGCCCAGATCGAGCTTTCTACTAACACTCTTAGAACGTGTGTGTCAGGTAAGCTTGCATCTACACGTTCAGGAACCGATGAATCTAAATATTCACTCTGAAGTTCAAGCGACGCCGCAACGACATAGCCATTTTCTCGAAAGCAGACAGCAAGTTGGGGGCTGTTTTGATAAATGTTGCGGAAGTGCCGACGCTCAACCAGCAGTTGCTCATCAAAAAAGTGCTTAGCACGTGCCAACTGAGTGGCACTGACTAGGTAGTTTTCTCGCGCACTAACCACCGTGGTCAGTATGACATAGCGCTCTTTAGCTTCGTCCCATAACGCGTTAACCGTATGAAAGTTTTGCTGCTGATCTTCACCAAAAGTTAAGTCTGGCAAATTTAATCGACTACCAGGAGTTTGGCGCAATGCGTGCAGCTCCTCGTCCATACCGATTAATGCCAGCGATTTTTCGGTGGCTATATCGCCCACTCGCAACCATTTTGCAAGCTCGCCACGACTCTCTTTTACCCTATAACTACTATCTAATGTGGCGATGCCCAATAAGCCCAGATCTACCAGAGCAATTTCATCAATACCGCTCACTACATTGATTCTCTATGGGCTATTTGTTCTGCCAATTCGGTGATAGCCTCTTGTACTCCAGTACCTTCTTTCGCGCTACACAACGCAATGTGATCAACGTGTTGAGAGACTTGCTGCAATAACGCCTGAGGTGGTTCTAGCAGGTCGATTTTATTGATAATGCACAGGCTGGGTCGACCAGGAAAGGTTTCTGAAAACTTGCGCGCTATGTTAATCATATTTTCAACTGTATCGGGACGGGTAACATCAGACACTAATATCGCTGCGGCAGATCCCTTTGCATATACAGCATCAAAAATGGCTTCACCAAAATTCCCATCGGTATCCCACAACACCATGGGCACGGTCTCATTCTCGAGCTCTACTTGCAATTCGTGCAGCTGCACACCAATTGTTGATTTATAGTCGTTGTCGAAGCTGTCGAATTTTAAACGCCTCGACAACGATGTCTTTCCAACGGCTGCTGAACCTGCCAATAGAATTTTTTTTACTCTCATGGCAACCTTTCAGTCAATTCAAGAATGACAACACCGTCATCGCTAGGATCGATGTCACTTGGCTGAACAGCTATCTGCAATTGTGTTTCACTGACACCAAGGTCAGTTAAATATTTAGCTACAATCTTAGCTTGTATATCGTCGTCCGGTGCGGCATCAAGCGGCACCAGAGCAATAACTTGCAAGTGTGATTTTGCGGCAATCAGTAAACGAGCAATTCTTCGAAGCCTAACTAACGATTCACCGCTCTCGAACTCTCCTTCAGCAGTTAGCCCGATCTCCAGACCGTCAAGTAAATTATTGAGACGTTGCTGAAGAGATTCGCTTGGAACATCTCTACTTGTAGGTAGCTGCTCGCGGGCCCGTAACACTCGATTTTCTGCGCGTACTACATTGAGTTCTTGCTCTAGCTGTCTGGAGCGATTCGCATCAGCGATAGCCGCAAGCTTAACTTCCACGGGGTAGTCATTAGCCCACTCTTGCCACTGCACACTCAAAGCCTGTGGATCAAGACTTTCAGGTATCAAACCTGACACGCGTAACGCGCCTGCTTCAAAGTCTCCACTGACCTCGATGGGGTAAGCACTGAGCACATTGGATGCACTGATTTTTTGATGAAGTTCGATTGCAGCATTGTCCAATTGAGCACGCTGCCACACACCAAACAAATACCAGCAAAGCAACGCGAGTAATGCAAGCCCTAAAGCCGCACCAGCAAAACCTTTGTTCTTGCTATTTGAAGAGTCAGAATCAATGTCGAGCTGCATAATGCTCGTCAGCTCTCCACTCAAACCTTCTTGGTCATCATTTTCAGAAAGCGCAACGACTTCCGCGAATTTTTCATCGATAACTCGATGCTGATCCGCGCTGAGGATGCCGATAAATTCAACCACCAACATATGCCTCAACGACCGACGAAGGGTGATTTTTCGCCCATTCAAATCCAGTGTGCGTAGTTCGTCGTCTTCGCCTGTAAATACTTCTTCGGTGAGATTGGACAACGCGGCTAAAAGCCCGCTTACCAGATTGGATTGACCCTCTTGGCGAGGCTCTTCACCTGAAGGGTCAACGTGGCAGATAGGTGCCCCAGTATCTCGCTCCATTAGCATCGCGCTGTGAAATATCACCTCGCCAGGCCCTGCAAGCATGTACGAGGATACTGGATCTCCACTACGCCAAGATTTAAAGCGCGCACTTAACATACGTGCTGAAGTAGCTTCATTGACGCGTTGGTTGATTGTTTCCATCATTGAAGCAACGGAGTTCTTAACAGCGGCACTGACAAGACGACCCGTAATGGGGTAGAGAGCTTCCACCATTGCTTCTTTAGAGTTGGCTATTTCAGCGCGAATACTACTGACAATAAATGGAGACATTGCACGGGCGAGTGGTCGCGGATTGGATTTCTCCACGTCTGCGATTGCCTGAGAAAGAACCGGAACAACAGATGCTCGCAGCTTGTCGTCGTCACCCACCCTATTGCGGAGCTCTAAAAGCGCTGATTCTGCGTGTTCCAACTTTGCAGCATTTTCGGCAAGTGATTTAGCTTGTTCATTCACCTGTATACGCAAGCAATCCACAGCTCGCCTGTCCTCGCCCAATAAAATTGAGCGAAGCTCATCGATACCGTGATGGCTTTGCGAGTCCAGATTGGCCATTAAGCGTGTGTAACACTCTCTATTTTTTGAAACTCAAATTGCAGCGGAGAACGCTTAGCGCTACGCAGCAGTATAACCAGCAATTATCTCTTATTTGTCACGTAATAATCAGTCTATTTGTACGATTGCAACATACTTTGTCACGCTGTACCTGTAGGAAGCCTAAATGTGCCAATCACTTTGGGCGTTCTGGCAGGCCCTTTAGTGAGCGCCTGTACCTATGCTGAATTACTGTTTTATCTCTACCGACTGATTAAGTTTGGTTCAAGTGGCGTGCCAAACAGCACGAATTTTCTTAACCGAGAGCTTTCACAGTGGTTTTGCACAGCGTTTCCATTCTGATTTCGCTACAGCAAACCGTATTTAATAATTGCGATTAAAGCAATTATAGCTCTCAAATTGGATATCACATACAGTGAATCTTGATGAAACACTGCTACTTCACAACGAGCCAAACCCTGTACTTCAACACTCGCTGAAATGCCTAAGCTCCAACCCTTGTGCCCAGCCACACAAAGTCACGAGCTCTTACACGCTACTGATTTCTACAAACCACAAAACAAAGGCAGCGCATCGGCCGCGTTAGAAAGTAAAAAAGCCGATGCCATCCAATCCGTCATAAAAGAAAGCTACATATTTTTGGTAAAAAGACGCCACCAAAACGCCTGTAAACACTAAGTCTCAAGTCCCGACGCGTTCACACTGGCGGTATGGCTCTGTTTTCTAACAACTTTGAAACACTCATTGCTCTAGATTTACTGCTAGATTCACTCCGTCTGCAGCGTTCGTGAATGAATGTTCGTGTACGAAATTTCCTTTCTAGTGGAGTACCCCAATGAAGTCACCTTTTCAACTCTCGACCTTATCTCTCGCGCTGATGGCGCTGGGCACGGGTGCGGCTCAAGCCATTACCCTCGAAGACTATGTCGACCCTAACAGCCGCTATGAAGACGCTTATGTGAATGGTTCATTTCGCGCTGCCAACGAGGCTGCTAACGCTACAGCTGATGATGACGATACGACGGTCGATTCGGTTGGTGACAGCATAGATTTAGAGCTGGACCTGGACTACGAACGCGTCAACTCAACAACTCAACGCGTCAAAACCTTTTCTGGAAACATCGGTGGTTCTGTTAAGAGCGACGATAACGGTACTCGTGACAATTTAGGTGCCGATGCCACCCTTACTTACGACAAGTACTTCGAAAAATACCCAAAAGCCTTTTGGTTTGGCAGCGGCACACTGGATTATTTACCCGATAGTGAAGAAGAAATTGCAGCGGATGCCACGGTTGGTTTGGGTTATGGCCGTGTGATAAACGCCACACCACTGGCAAAAGCTCTACGCCTAGTAGAAGAATTCCAAAAGTATGGGCTGCTCTCTGCTTACCCTGCTGATGATGTGATGTTGCGTGTCGCCCAGATTATCAACAAAGAACGCGAGTATGAATCTCGTCTCGGCATTGATGACTACCGTACAGGCTGGTATCAAGACATCGAATCAGAATTCGAAACTGCAGGTATTCTGGCAGATGACGGTTTAGGCGCACTCGGCGTGATAAAAATCGATGAAGTCCTGACTGAAGAGAGTATTAGCACACGTAAACACGGTTGGGTAGCTCGCGCTGGTGCCACTGCGATCATTCAAGACCATCAGGGCAACGACAGCGAACCAGCGTTCAGCCTAGGATTTGAATACGCCAAGCCTTACGGCTACCGTGGCCAGCTCATAGACGAAGCTACTTACTTGCTGGGCGATAATAGTGTGTTCAAAAACGAGCTGAGCTACACCTACGAGATATCTAACACAATAGATTGGGAGAACTCTTGGGAATTGATACTGCAACAACCGGATCAAGGCGACGACTTGATGACCAATCGCCTGTCCAGCGGTTTCGCGTACGAAATCAGCAATCTGTTGACTTTAGGCACTGGCCTGACAGTAACGGATAACGATTTTGATGAAGCAGACGCTGCAGCGGTTTTTCAAACAAACCTAAGGTACCGCTTGAAGTAAATCGCTCTAGACGTAAAAAGGCCGATCACCTTTGGGTGACCGGCCTTTTTTTGTGCGCAAAAGTGGCGTTATTAGTTACGCGACAACAAAGCTTGTGGCATTCCACGCCACACTGTTTGCGCGATAAGCCCAGTCAACAGTACTTTCAGCGCATCGCCCGGCAAATACACAGCCATAACTTTAGCCGCATCTACCAAGCTCATTTCGGCTTTCCAAGCTAAGCCAGGAATGCCAAAAGCATAAAGCACAACAATGCCCCCTAGTGCTGCAGCAATCCATGCAGAAGGTAAGACAGACTTCTCTTTCATGAGCCCCATTAACCAGCCACACGCCATTGCGGCGAACGGAAAGCCCACGAGAAAGCCAACCGATGGGCTCATGAATACAGCGAGGCCTCCTCGGCCACCTGCCAACAAAGGCAGACCCAGCGCAACAACTAACAAAAACAATAAAAGGGCAAGCGCACCTCGAACAGGCCCGAGCATCACACCTGCAAGCATCACTCCCAAAGATTGCCCTGTGATAGGAATGCCCCCAGCAATAGGAATGGAGATTTTGGGCAACAAGCCAAGAGCAGCCACCAGAGCGGCGTAAAGCGCGATCTGAGCAATATCCCGCTCAATGGATCGGTTTGACATAAGCAGTTTCACATTAGTTGGTAATTGAGCGCAGAGTCTAACAAATCGCAGGTATGAAAACTAAGACAAACCGCGCACACCGCCACGTGCTGCCAGCGACTCTCCAGCGTGCTCAGCGATCTGCAGAGCTGCAATTAACGCGGGAACAATCAAGCGCCAGCGCCCAGCACGCCTACCTCCCCTAGCCTGCCAAGCTTGTTGGTGCTGCTGGATCAGTGCGAGTAACACAGGTATGTACCTAATCATTAACGATACAGCTAGAGCCAGTGGTCTGGTTGAAAGACCTAAAAAAGAAAGCGGTGACAAACCGTATTGAATGGCTGCAAGCAGGTCACTTTGACGCGTACTCAACGTGAGCAAATTGGCCAGTAAGATCATTAGCGCCATTTTTAGTACAGCGACTGTACCGATCAATGGATCCCCACCAAAGTAATGGAATAGCCACATGATAAGAAACCAAGGCCACAGTGGGACAATGACTTTAAGCTCGCGTAACCCACCATCACTTAGGCTTGCATAAAGCAATATGGTCAGCAAACCTAATATGGCCAGCGTGGATAAAGTATCTAAGGGGAAGATCGCAACACTCGCCATACAGAGAGCGAGCAACTTGGCACCTGCTGAGAGACGATGCAGCCAACTAGTCTTTTGGCGATAGAGTGAAATCAATCTTCTACGCCTGCGTGGTGTCGATATTCAGCAATAACCGCCAGCGGATCTCCATCGGCCTTGATTTGACCATGATGAAGCCATATCACTCGATCAAAGTCACTTAGTAAATTCAGCTCGTGCGTCACCATGATAAGTTGCTGCTTTTGTAGCTTTAACTCATTCATCATCTGTATGCGTGTACGCAAATCTAGGCTGGCAAAAGTTTCATCCAATACAAGCAGTTTGGGACCCATCAATACGACTGACCACAAGCACAGACGCTGTTTTTCACCCTCGGAAAGTGACTGCGCCGGTCGATCTGCCCAATCAGACTTTCCTTGCTCAAGCAAACACTTTTTAGCTTTTTGATCTGCAACTGCTTGACTGTCACCCAGCTGAGTCAGCCCGAAGGAGAGCTCCTCAAGAACGGTGGGAAACAAAATTTGATGGTCGGGATTTTGAAATAAAAACCCAACCAATTGAGGCAGCAGTACTTGTTGCTTCTGGGATTCGTGACCGTAAATAGTCACATAACCGGAATCCGGTAGGATTAAGCCATTAAACAACCGAGCTAGAGTGCTTTTTCCAGAGCCATTGTCCCCGATGATCCCGATGCGCCGTTCGTCAAGTCGTAGACTAAGACTATCAAAGATCACTTTTTCAGCACGTGAAAAACTAACCTGTCGAAGTTCAACCGCTGGCGCACCTGAAACAACATGCAAGCGCTCGCGCGCGACTTTCTCGCGCTTAAACCACGCCATGCAACATTCTCCGGTTGCGACCTTTTATTCCCACAGATCCCTCAATCACAAAATATCTAACCGCAGCGATATTACCAGTTTCCGGCACACAGACTGAGCGTAAGTAGTGTTGTTTAAGGAATAGTCGAGTTGCACTTAACCAGAACGCGGATCATGAAAACAGTCGACGCCAAAACCCTGGTCGTAGATGATCTTGACAGCGAGCGTATTGCGTTTCATAGGCAAGGGTTCGGCTTTCGACACGTCGAGCTACTTTAGTCAGCCATATTTTAGATTTATACGTCTGCCTGCTGTAGCCACCCCAACCTTCGTGGTAGTTGAGGTATTGCCGGTACGAATCTGTTAAAGGCACGCCATTTCGAGCGCGTGTTTGCTGTGAGTACCAGCCAATAAAATCCATTGAATCTTCAAATTTGTCTCGGTCTGCGCCCCAGTTTCCAGTGGCGTCTATGTAGTTGCGCCAAGTTTGATTTAACGCCTGCGAGTAACCATAAGCTGTGCTCGTTCGCCCCCAAGGGATCAACTCAAAAAACACCCGCTTACGTGGTGCTTTAGCATCATGCCGGAAACTGCTTTCCTGAAAGATGAAGGCCATGCTTTGACCAACCGGTACACCCCAGTCGCTCTGAGTTCGCAGCGCGGCTCTGTGCCAACGCGGTTTTTCTGCAAAAATAGAGCAAATATCATCGCTTTGGCTAGGCGGTCGCGTAGCGCAACCAGCAAGGGTAAATACAACAAAAAACGCAACAATAAAACGCGACAAAAGGCTCGGCTCCCGAGGCACGGAGGGAACCTGAAATGATAGTTGGTAATTTTTAAAAACCAATAATAGAAGCTAAGTTATTAGCACTCTGAATATTGGGCTCAGCGGCAGCTTGCGTACCCTTACACACTTGACGCAAGCGTGTACTGGCTGGAATGAGCCTAGAAGCAGGCAAGCAGCAAAATGAAATTACATGTTTGTCCTATAGGTCAATGCGACAGGTATGGACATCAGTTAGACCATGCTCAAAAACACTGACGGCCTATACTTTTGCCTTTGGATGTAGACGCTCAGCAGGCGTGCCAATAGCGGTGCTTATAATCCACTTCTTCGTCTACAACCGGCAGCTGTTCGAATGCTAAAGCTTGAAAAAAAGCCAGTGCATCAGGTTGGACGTGAACCAACAGCCCGTCTAGCGATTTTTCTTTTGCTTGCGCAAGCGCTGTGTCCACTAGCTTGCGGCCAACACCTTGACGATGACTGGTGGTATCAACAAATACACCATGCAGTAAAAGCGATTGACGATCATCAAGAGCAATTGACTCATCTGGCTCGCACCACGCAACGACACCTACGATGTCACCGTCAGAATCACTTGCTACCTGCATTTCTACAGACTCAAGCGCTGCCGCATCGTATCGATAGCCAGGCATAGAAAGTCGCTTAACCCTTTCAGGCAAACTCCAGCTCATCACTGCTGCCTCAATAATGCCATTGATAAACAACAAATCTTCTTTAGTCGCTGGTCGCAACTTTACTTTTGTTTTTACAGCCACAATGGCTCCCTTGAATAATTGGATAACTGACGCTCTGCACTACATCTTCAGCCAAAAACACTATCTTGTGTCGAAACCCAACCGATCAGCAGCGATAGAGACCCAACAAAACGGTGTTGCAACGGATTAGCGGCTATTTTACGTCTGAAAATGAGGTCGATAGGGTCGGTTTTTCGTAGGCTTCCAGATAACAATTGAAAATACATTAATATCAGTAACTTGGCTAGAGACTGTACGAATGTGTCATGTAAATTCGATCAATGGACTTGCATTCGCGATCGACTTGCAAGCTCTAATCTGTGCTTGGTCGCTGTTCAGGGCGCACTTCCTACATTTGACGACGCATGTAGGTGTTGCAGCGTGCAAAAAACTATTACAATTACGCTTTTAGGAAGCTCGGCCATAGCAAATTCGACTTTGCGTATTGGCACGCAGCCTATTTTGTGCAACCTGATCCGGCTAATGGCCTTCGTAAACAGCGGACACACTCCATGAAAATACTTGTCACCTGCAAACGCGTGCTCGACCCATACATTAAAGCTCGCGTAAAACCTGACGGCTCTGGCGTCAATCTCGATAACGTCAAGATGGCGATGAACCCCTTTGACGAGATTGCTGTTGAAGAAGCAATTCGCTTGAAAGAAGCTGGTATCGCTACCGAAGTCATATCCGTTTCTATTGGCGGTGCAAAATGCGAAGAAACATTGCGCACCTCTCTGGCCATGGGAGCTGACAGAGCGATTCACGTTGTCACTGACGAAGACGTTGAGCCACTTGGTCTCGCCAAAGTTTTGAAGAAGTTGGTGGAAGAAGAAGAGCCTGGATTAGTCATCATGGGCAAGCAAGCAATCGACGGCGACAGCAACCAAGTTGGCCAGATGCTCGCTGCATTGATGAGATCGGAAGAGCGTC
>ENA-ORXM01000671-ORXM01000671.1-marine-metagenome-genome-assembly--contig:-NODE-671-length-55988-cov-4.129474_pt1 | contig 55988 bp, 57 predicted proteins | sample MGYA00237867_ERZ511480 | MGnify/ENA primary metagenome ERZ511480 (study PRJEB26309, sample SAMN06266103) | marine metagenome | isolation source: Algal blade | place: United Kingdom:Sidmouth, United...
GAGAGGGGACAAAGCTTATCTGGTGGAGAGAAGCAACGTGTTTCAATTGCTAGAGCGATACTTCATAATCCAAAAATCTTAATTCTTGATGAGGCAACTAGTGCTGTTGATACTGAGACAGAGAGTAAGATCCAGGATGCTTTAAATAAGTTAATCGAAGGACGAACAGTTATTGCTATTGCTCACAGGTTATCAACTCTACGAAAAGCAAATCGAATATTAGTTGTTAAATCTGGAAAAATTATTGAAGAAGGTGATCATGGACATTTAATGAATTTAAAAGGTGAGTATTTTAAATTACAAGAGATGCAAAACTTAAAAGATATTGGAGAGAAAAAAAAGGGTGGTCATGATGAAGTTAGAGTTTAAGCAAGGTTTTGGATTAGTTCATATCTTAGATGGTAAAGAAACGAGTGTGGGTATTAAAAGAAGTTTTCCTAACACTCACTTGAGAAAGTATTTTTCAATTCTTGATGATCAGGGTAAGGAGTTAGCTTTTATTGAAAAACTAGATGATCTAAGTGAATCTAATAAATCATCAATTGAACAATACTTTTCAAAGTTAGATTTCAAATTAAAGATTTTAAAAGTTTTTAATGTATTGGATGAGTTTGGACTTAGAAATTGGGAGGTTCAAACCAGTTCTGGGAAAAGAAGTTTTCAGAGTGCTCTTGATAATTGGCCCCAAAAAATGAACGAGCATGAATTTGTTATTGAAGATTTAAATGGAGATAAATATTGGGTAGATCTAAGTTTTAACTTCGATGCGTATTCAAGGGCACAATTATCTTTTTTCTTGGATTAATCAAAAGAGTTTAAATCATCTATTCCTTTTTATGATCAAGTGCTAATTCTCCATCTAGAATTAATTGGAATTGATCAGAATTGTAAAAAGACTTTGCGAAGCTAAAGCTTAATTTAGATAATGTTTCAGCCGATCTTTGAGTTAACCTAGGGTGCCTCTGCTCTTGTGGGAAGAGATCGCAAATCCATATAGAAGGTACTGGAGAATAATCAAATTCTCTTTTACAGTTTTTTACTTTTGATAGTTCTTTAAAGGCATTTGTAAAATTCCTGCAATCTACTTCTAACTTATTACGGCTACATTTGAATTCTAATGCTCTTAGCTCCTCGCAGCTTTTTTCTATCTTACAGAGCGAGAATGAAGGAACTGACTTGTGAGCTTGTGCAGGACAACTCACTTTTTCAAAACTTCCATTTTCAACTGAGCTTATTGACAATGCCCGTGGTATTTCTTCTTTGCTTGGAATGATTCTTAAAAGGCGATATGTTCCTTTCCTTACAGAGCCTGTTGATTGAAGTAAATAAATCTTTCTCTCCTTTTGAAGACAATCTCCAGATTTAAACTTTGGCACCCTTTTTTTTGTACAAGAGAGAAGGAATATAAGACATAAGACAATTGAGTAAATGTTTTTAATTTTCATCAGAACCTATATATTTAATGATTTCAAAATAATAATACGTCTGGAGAGAAAGAAAGTTTCTATTTTTTTAAAATTATCAATGTTTCAAGATGTGGACTTTGAGGATAAGCGTCAAATGGAATGACTTTATCGATCTTATATTTTTTTAAAGTAGATATATCTCTAAACATTGTAGATGGATCACAGCTTAAGTAAAAAATAGTTTTTAGATTAGTTTGTCTTGAAACTAATTGAGAGATGTTTTTAAGGCCTGATCGTGGGGGATCTAAAAATAAAAAATTATAGTTTGTATCTAGTAAATCAAGAAAGTTTTTGTGATAGATATCAGTTTCCACAAAAGTTATGCCCTTTTCATATTCAGGGTTTAAGATTTTATAATCATAAGCTTTGAGAGTATCTAGTTTTTGTTTTATAACCAATGAATAATTTCCAGAACCACAGAAAAGCTCTAAGCCTTTTTGATACTTAGGTAGATTGTTATCAATTGATTCTTTAATGAGCTCATTGATCTTAGAATTACCTTGGTTAAATCCTAGGTTTTTTTGCAAGATTTCAGAGTGTGCAGCTCTGTCATCTAAAGATATTTTTCCGTCTTTTATTTCCTCTAAGTTTTCTCGAAGATAGCTTAGCTGACTTTGTGTTTTTGAATTCAGGATTTTACATTTTTTTATATCTATTACTTGATTTGAGCCTCCGGAGTGAAACCCTAGTAAATTATCTTTTTTATGAACCTGAGCTCTATTTTTATAATTAAACTCTTGATCATAAACTATATCGTCCAAGGCATTTTCTATGTCGAGATTATTATATTTGGCTAAAGATTTTAAAATATTCATCTTCTCGTTCAGTTGAGCCGGATAGTTTGCAATCATCCAAGGACATCCTCCACAGCTATTTAAGTCATGACCTTGATATTTACATGGAGATTCACGTCTTTCAGAACTTTTTTCAATCAATTTATTAAGTTTTGCAAAGCCATAAGATTTTTTTTCTTGAGTTATTTGAAATAGTCCTTCATCACCTGGCCATACTCCTTCTACATAAAAAACCTTACCATTAGAATGTTTGATTACCCCTAATCCCTTATAGCTAAGAGACTCTACAATTGCTTGAAATTCCATGAGCCACCTTACGATGAGCTATTTCTAGCGTCAAAAAAAGATGCTAAGATTGTGAAATGTTTACGCTAGAATCAAAATATTCACCCAAGGGAGATCAGCCCAATGCCATTAAGGAGCTGACTAAGAACCTTCAAAATGGCGAAAAATTTCAGACTTTATTGGGAGTTACGGGATCTGGTAAAACATTCACCATGGCCAATGTGATTAAAAACCTTGGTAAAAAAACACTAATTCTAGCTCATAATAAGACTCTTGCGGCTCAATTATATGAAGAGTTTAGGGCCTATTTTCCTAAAAACTCTGTTGAATATTTTGTTTCTTATTATGATTATTATCAACCAGAAGCATACGTTCCAGGAAGTGATACATATATAGAGAAAGACTCATCTGTTAACGATGATATTGATAAATTGCGGCATTCAGCGACGAGAAACTTAGTTGAAAATGAAGACGTGATTGTTGTTTCTTCTGTGAGTTGTATTTACGGTATTGGAGCTCCAGAGGAGTACGGAAATCATCGAATCAAGCTCTTTAAAGGCGATAAGATATTAAAAAATGATTTAATTAATACTTTGATTGATATTAGGTTCGAAAGAAATGATATTGATTTCTCCAGAGGCTCATTTAGAATTAGAGGAGACCTTTTAGAAGTCTTTCCTAGTAATGAAGATGAGGTTGCTATTCGGATAGAGTTTTTTGATGATGAAATTGATTCAATTCATTTAGTTGATCCGCTTCGAGGAAAAATCATTAAAGAATTAGAAAAAGTTGTTATCTATCCAACATCTCATTATGTTGTTTCAAAAGAGTTTCAAAAAAGAGCCATTGGGACCATTAAAGTTGAATTGCGTGAAAGATTACAAGCTCTTAATGGTGAAGAGAAATTAGTTGAGGCTTCAAGGTTACAACAAAGGACTTTACTTGATTTAGAGATGATGGAAGAGCTAGGGTATTGTAACGGAATTGAAAATTACTCTCGCCATCTTACAGGTAGTGAGCCTGGCCAACCCCCTCCGACTTTGATTGACTTTTTTGGAGAAGATTTCTTATTGATTATAGATGAGTCACATATGACTATTCCTCAAGTTGGAGGAATGTATAGAGGAGATAGATCTAGAAAGGAGACTTTAGTCGAGCATGGCTTTAGACTCCCTAGTGCCCTAGATAATAGGCCATTAAATTTCCAGGAATTTGAATCTAAGTACAATAGTGTTTTATTTGTCTCTGCTACTCCAGGAAATTATGAATTAGAACAAACCCAAGGTGAAGTTGTTGAGCAGATTATCAGACCAACAGGATTATTAGATCCAATTGTTGAGGTGAGAGATTCAAAAAATCAAGTAGAAGATTTTTTGTTTGAAGCTAGAAAAGTTATTAGAAATGGATTTCGAGTTTTAATCACAACTTTAACTAAGAAGTTGGCAGAGGATTTAACAGATTATTATAAAAGTCTTGGTGTGAAGATAAAGTATCTCCATTCTGACGTAGATACACTTGATCGAGTGAAAATTTTACGAGAATTAAGGCAAGGAGACTTTGATATTTTAGTAGGAATTAACTTATTAAGAGAAGGGTTAGATTTGCCTGAAGTTTGTCTGGTTGGAATTATGGATGCAGATAGAGAAGGTTTCCTCAGATCTACAAGAGCATTAGTTCAAACAATTGGTCGTGCTGCTAGAAATGAAGAGGGACGAGTAATTTTATATGGTTTAAGTGTTACTAAGAGTATGAAAGAAGCGATTGATGTGACTAAAGATCGTAGACAAAAACAAATTGATTTTAATAAAGAAAATGGAATCACCCCTAAGACAATTATGAAAGAGGTTAAAGAAGGTGTCCTGGAGTCTTTGGGCAAAAGTTCTAAAAGTAGTAAGAAGAAAAGGAAAGACTATGATATCGAGAACTTATCAAAACCTGAAATCGAAAAAATGATAGCCGATTCGACAATAAAAATGAAAGAGCATGCTAATAACTTAGAGTTTGAGGAAGCTTTATCTTTAAGAGAAGATATTAAAGAGTTAAAAAAATTAATATTATTTTATTAAGCATTAAATGATCGATAAGGATTTTGAGAATGTCCTTTCCACTCTAAAAGGTCAAATGAAACATATCGTTGAAAATCTGAGAATTCATATTCCAATTCATTCAATTCAATCATGACATAGGTTAAGGGATACCCTGTTTTTGTAGCATAATCTAAGCTAATTGTTTTAGTCCAAGTTCCTGAATTAATATAGGCGGTTCCATCATTATAAAACCTATAACCAGCGAAATGAGTGTGCCCATTAACTAATATCTTAGCTTTTTCATTACCGGCAAAAAACTTTCTTGTAAGGACTTCATAGTTTTCAAAAAGAACTAATTCTTCACTTATATCTTTCCAGATTTTTCTTAAATTGAACTTTGATAAATATAGACTCCAAAATCTAAACATTGCAAAATAATAAACATTTGCAAACATAAACCTTAGTGTAAAGAAAGTATCAAAGATAAGACCATTGATAAGGAAGTTTCTAATCGGAGTAATCTGATTAATATAGTGTCGTTCTGCCTTGAATTTATTTAAAACAAAGTGGCAATAGTAGGTCCCCCATGGCGGGAGAAAATATCTTTCTCCATCCTTACCCTCAACGATTGATTCACTGGGATTAAAGAGATGGGCTTTTTCATATTGATGTCCGTGTTGAATGTAAATCCCTTTTGCTGCCTCATACGTTGTTTCTTCCCAAAAGATATCTATCTTTGACCTATTGGACTCGGAAAAAAAGCTTAAAAACTTCTCTCTTACTTTAGGTAAAATTAATTCAGCATCATGATTTCCAATAATAAATGTAATAGTTTTATTGGGTGCGCAAAGAAACTCTTCCATGGCATCAAAAACTCTAGGATGACCTTGATAAATTAGTTTTAACTTTTCGATGGTCGCTGTCTCACTCCAAAAGTCATCATCAAAATAATGAACATAGGGAACAGTTGCAAAGTCAATGAAATCACCATTGATAATAAGTTCTATCTCTTGTGATTCGTATTTATCTTTTGAGTAGTATTCAAAAAATGCTACTAACTCATCATCGTGGTAAAAATCTTCTAAAATGTTTTTTTGCCCAAAAATATATTGACCGGCTCCAAGGTGAGTGTCAGAGATCACAAGTAAAAGTTTTTTAGGTTTTTCAAAGTTCATAGTGTATATATATTGTAATTTTAAGGATTTAATCCATCTACTACTTTTAGGACTAAATATGATGAAAACAGAGAAAATAGTAACAACGTGTTTAATTTTAATCAGTTTTGTGGCCCTAAGTTTCTTGATTTGGCTGATTTATTTTAATTCTGCACCACTTGACTCTAGTAATGCCCCATGGCTAAAGCAAATGGGAGGAGTGAATGCCGGGTTTAATTTTCTATCAGCTTGTTCATTACTTTTGGGGTTTAGAGCGATAAAAAATGGGAATCGACAAAGACATATAAAGCTAATGAAACTGGCTTTTTTCTTCTCATTTTTATTTCTGCTTGGCTATATCACTTATCATTACTTTCATGGTGAGACGAAATTTTTGTCCCAAGGACTCATCAGATATATATATTTCTTCATACTAATTAGTCATATAATCTTATCTGCTTTTACCTTGCCAATGGTGTTGATAACTTTCTACTTTGGCTTGTCTGGCAAATATGAAAAACATAAAAAAATTGCGAAATGGACCTTCCCAATATGGCTATATGTCTCTATTACAGGTGTTGTCATATTTTTTATGTTGAAATTTATTGGCTAAAAAAAGAAATAAAAAAGCACCTAAAAATGGTGCTCTTCAATGATATCAATAATGATTAAAATTATACTTTATTTACTCTAGCAGCTAATCTTGAAGTAAGCCTTGCAGCTGTCTTTTTATTCATAGCACTACATTTTGAAACTTTAGATAAAAGAGATTGAGCCTTAGTATATAATGTAAGAGCCATCTCTTTATTTCCTTCGGAAATAGCTTTATCTAATTTTTTTACTGCAGTTCTCATTGCAGATTTTTTCATTCTGTTATTTGCTCTTCTTTTTGTATTTTGTCTTGCTCTTTTTGCCGCTGATTTATGGTTTGCCAAAACAATACTCCTTTGCTTTCTGTAAGATGGTTATTATACTCAATCTTATTTTTAATGGTTTTTTATGTTAGATCAGACAATTTGACAAGCATTGTCTAAAAATATTGCACAACGTTATAACTGAGCTGACTTTAGAAAAGGACTATCATGCTAGAAAATATCAAGATTATTGGAGTTGTAGGAGCAGGTCAGATGGGACGAGGAATAGCCCAGGTTGCGGCGATGACTGGTTATTCGACTATCTTGTTCGATATTTCTTCAGACTCATTAGAAGCCGGATTTGGCTTCATAAAAAAACAATTAGATAGAGGTGTTGAAAAAAATAAGTGGGATGAAAAATTTGTCTCAACCGCCATGTCTAAACTAACTAAGGCTACAGATTTATCGGCTTTAGAAAATTGCGATATCGTAATTGAAGCAGCAACAGAAAATAAAAACATTAAATTTGAGATCTTTAAAAACCTTGATGAGATCTGTAAACCAGAATGTATCCTTGCTAGTAATACATCTTCTATTTCAATAACTGAGATTGGTAGTCATACCTCAAGAGAAGATAAAGTTGTAGGAATGCACTTTATGAACCCAGTTCCAATAATGAAGCTTGTTGAAGGAATTAGGGGAGATAATACTGACGAGAAAATTTTTGATATAACCGCCGCTCTTGCTGAGAGTATGGGAAAGGTCTTTGTCAGATCTAATGATGCTCCTGGATTTATAGTCAATAGAATATTAATGCCGATGATAAATGAAGCGGTGTTTGCCGTTCATGATGGGGTAGCTTCAGTTGAAGATGTTGATGCAGCAATGAAGTTGGGAACGAACCAACCAATGGGCCCTTTAGTACTTGCAGACTTTATAGGTCTAGATACATGTCTTGCAATTATGAATGTGCTTTATGATGGTTTTAAGACTGAAAAATACAAACCTTGTCCTTTGCTTGAAAAGTATGTTCAAGAAGGAAGACTTGGTAAAAAAACAAAACACGGGTTTTATAAATATTAGGAAAGAAAATGTTATTAGATGAAAACTATGTAGAATTAAAAGACCTTGCTCGAAAATTTTCTGACTCAGAAGTTGGACCTATAGCTATGAGCATAGACCATGAAGGAAAAATTCCTGATGCTCTTGTGAAAAAGCTTGCTGAGACTGGGTTTTTAGGAACGTTTATTCCAGAAGAATATGGTGGTGCAGGAATGGACTATATGGATTATTCCATCGTCGTTGAAGAGCTATCAAGGCATTGTGCTTCTACTGGTGTTCTAGTCTCAGCTCATAGTTCATTATGTATGTGGCCAATTTTAAACTTTGGAACTGATGAGCAAAAAAAGAAATACCTACCGATACTTGCTACTGGTGAAAAAATAGGATGTTTTTGTCTAAGTGAGCCTAATGCTGGTTCAGATGCTGGGTCTCTAACGACCATGGCTGAAGATAAAGGTGATCATTGGGAACTCAATGGAGTTAAAAATTGGATTACTAATGGAAGAGAAGCAGGTGTAGCCATTGTTTTTGCTAAGACAAAAAAGACTGATGATTATAAAGGAATTTCGGCTTTCATCGTTGATACTGATGATCCAGGCTGGAATATTATTAAAATAGAAGAAAAATTAGGGATCAAAGGATCATCTACGGCTCAAATCGCACTCGATAAAGTTAAAGTTCCCAAAGAAAATTTACTCGGACCTCCTGAGAAAGGTTTCAGAGTAGCAATGGCTACTTTAGATGGTGGAAGAATCGGGATTGCAGCACAAGCTCTTGGTATTGCTCAAGGAGCATTTGATTACGCTCTAAAATATTCAAATGAAAGGATTCAGTTTGGAAAGCCAATTAGTGCTCTTCAGGGAGTTCAGTTTATCCTAGCTGATATGAGTACGAAGATTGCTGCCTCAAGATTACTTATTTATGATGCTAGTCATAGAAAAAATAAGAATATACCTTATTCATTACAATCTGCTCATGCAAAACTATTTGCCGCTGAAGCAGCGATGTGGGTAAGTACTAAGGCCATCCAAGTTTGTGGTGGTAATGGGTACACTAAAGAATATCCTGTAGAGAGATTTTTCCGAGATGCCAAGATCACTGAGATTTATGAAGGTACTTCGGAGATTCAACGGGTAGTAATAGCAGCAAATGAATTAAAAGGACTAAAATAATGGCAAAGAAAAAAGCAGCAAAGAAAAAATCTTCAAAAAAGAAAGTTGCAAAGAAGAAATCTTCAAAAAAGAAAGTTGCAAAGAAAAAATCTTCTAAAAAGAAAGTTGCAAAGAAGAAATCTTCAAAAAAGAAAGATGCAAAGAAGAAATCTTCAAAAAAGAAAGATGCAAAGAAAAAAACAACAAAGAAAAAAGTAGCGAAAAAGAAAAAAGCTGAAAAAAAGAAAGTAGCAAAAAAGAAGAAGGTTACTAAAAAGAAAGTAGCAAAAAAGAAGAAGGTTACTAAAAAGAAAGTAGCAAAAAAGAAGAAGGTTGCTAAAAAGAAAGTAGCAAAAAAGAAAAAGGTTGCTAAAAAGAAAGTAGCAAAAGTTAAAAAATTAACAAAAAAAGAATTAAAAGAAATTGCAAAGTTAGAGGCCATAAAGGCAGCCGCAGAGTTTAAAGAAAAAGAATTGCGTGCTGGTTATGTCAGAAACTTAAGTGATTTTTTTAATTGGCAAGAATATCAAGATTCAATTACGAGTTTGGATTTGTTTACACCTGATGACGATGAATGTCTGGAGAATGGATGTGAAAACATTCGATCAACTGGAATGTTTTGTAGACTCCATTATGTTAAAAACTGGAAAGATGTAATCGCTAAAAAAGATATTTTAAAATCTGGGAAGCTTCAAGGATATCTTCAAGAGTTAATCCAAACTCATAAGATTCATCTTGTAGAGAGTATGTTAAACGACCTTAGAGATCCTTCGACTTTTCGTCAGGCTTTAATTGATTTGAAAATCATTGAAGACTTTGACATGGATGAGTTTGAAGGGATTGATGATGGCGATGATATGGATGAATTTGGAATGGTTTAATCTCTATTCATTGGAACAAAGAACTTTTTAAATACTTTTTCTAGTTTGGTTTGGTTTGGTTTGGGATCATTTAGTGAGCCAAACCAATTATTTTAATGTCCTGACCAATCAAACTATGAGAGTTTGAAATATATAAATAAATCTTTGCATCCATTATGTTCCGCAAAATGTTTGAGAAACGCGCTCATGCGTCTCTGGAGGCAACATGAACTTTTGATTTTCCTTAAAGGGAGTTTTAAGTGCATTATTGAATTCGTGAAAAAGCTTATAACTACCATCATAAGCTTCGTTAATACACTTTTGAATCATATGGTTCCTAGGAATAAATGCTGGATTAATTTCATTTAAATCTTCCAGGCTTTCCACTCTGGCTTTCCAAATGCTTAAGAACTTCTCCCTCATAGGGTCTTCAGGATAACCAAGAAAGTCTCCCTTATAAAGGCGAGGTAAGTTTCTAAAACTGATGGTGAAATCTAAAGCATTGTTTTCAAGATATTTTAAAAATATTAAAATTAAATTATTATCACTGATTTTATAATCTTTAATACCTAGTTTTTTTCCAAACTTCTCAAAACGTAACTGAGCGATACTAGAAATAATTGGATCTAATTCAGATTTGATTAACTCAATACTTGATGTTGTGTTTTTATCTAGAATAGGAACGAAGCATTCGGCTAATCGAGCTATATTCCACCCCACCATTGGAACTTGATTAAAGAAAGAATACCTAGAGTTTCTATCAATGGAACTAAATACTTTCTCAGCACTAAATTCATCCATAAAAGCACAAGGCCCATAATCTATGGTGTGGCCTCCTACCGAACAATTATCTGTATTCATAACTCCGTGAATAAACCCGATTGAACTCCAGTTTGTTACTAACTCAGCTTGCTTTGAAGCTACAATTTTTAGAAACTCAATTATTTTCTCTTGAGTATTTGATAACTTTAATAAGTCTGGAAAATGCCGACCTAAAGCATAATCTAATAAAATAAGTAAAGAATCCCAGTCTTTACGAAAGGAAAAATATTGAAAAGAACCAACTCTTAAATGACTTTTAGCCACCCTGGTAAATACGCCTCCAGGTTCTAAACCATCTTGTCTATGAACATTCTCTCCTGAGGCTATAGCACAAAGAGACCTTGTGGTTGGTATTGCTAGGGCATGCATCGCTTCACTCATTAAGTATTCTCTTAATACTGGGCCAAAAGCACTTTTACCATCTCCTCGTCTAGAAAACTTAGTTCTCCCTGAACCTTTTAATTGGACATCATAACCGTTAATTTCACCCAAGTGATGGGCCCGACCATCTCCTAATAGAGGAACAAAGTGACCAAATTGATGACCGGCGTAAGGTTGAGAAAATGGGACGCAAGAAGGGAAGAATTTTTGACCACTGAAGAATTGTACCAAATCTTTTTCAGAAATATCTTCACATTCAAAACCTAATTGTGAAGCTAAATCATAGTTAAACTTAATCAACTTAGGATTGTTAAAAATCTCGGGATTATTAAGTTCATAAAAGTGAGAGGGCAAATCTAAATATGAGTTTTTAATCATGTGAGGAGGTTATCAGACAATTAGATTATTGGAAAACAAACGTACTTAAAGCTCTTGTCTTACCTTTGTTGAAGAATTTTTTCCATCTTCAACATGGAGAAAAATTAAACATCTTTTTAGTTTTGAGATAAGATATTTGTCTCCTATAGTCATTTTGAGAAGTTTCTTCACTCGTTTATTGCTCAATTTACAAACCCTCTATTTTAAAGGGTTTAATAGACCCGTATTATTTAACATTATATGTTATCGCTTCTGTGAAGTTAGATCGTAAAACCACGATAAATTTAAGCAAGTAAAACTTACAGATTGATCAGTAGAGATTTGACGAATTTCTTTAAATTTCCTAGAAAAAATAAAAGGGATAAATTTATGAAAACTATGATGATAACATTTTTACTTTTTCTGACTTGCTCAGAAGCTCTGGCACAAAGAAACTCCAGACAGCAAAGACACAATGAAGTTCGAAATCAAAGAGCTCAAGTTAACAAAACGATGCGTGGTTCTCAAATGAATCAAAGACAAAGAAGACGTGTAGTTGCTCCTTATGTACATCATCCCTATCATTTTAGAAATCGCATAAGACCCATATGGCAGCCTATTCAATACTACAATCACTTTCAAGCAAACTTTAGTTTTAATATATATGCTCAAAATTGGTTTTTAAGACCGGCTATTAATAATTTTGTTGGTTATCAATTTGTTTGGGGAAATCATTTCTTCTTTCAAGGTGGTATTGCTCACAGATATAACCCAGCTGAACAGTGTCGGTATGAATTGGTTGATTCTGCATTAGTCAATTCAGGCATAAACCCTGTTCTTAGTTTTAGCCAAGGGTTTTGCAATATAGCATTAAATCAATGTTTACAGGCCTTGTCGGGATTAAATTATCGTTCGGGCTATAATAGATTTTTATGTGCCGAGAGAATTTGGAGAAATTGGTAATTTCTTTGCTTTCTTATTTTTTAATGTTTGTAGCTCGCTCATTGATATAAAATCCATCTCCGCGATGCTTTATTGGGAAAAAAAATCTCACCATTTTCTTTAGAATAAAATCTTTTTTTTAATAATTTATCTTAATAAATATATGATGAAGAGTTTGTTAATAAAGCTTGAGTAACGCGTCGCAGGTTAGGTAGATAAAAATTTCATCCTCTTGCTTTATCTGTGTGAAAATTGAGACTCAGAAGCTAATAAAGGATCATGAGAAAATTTATATTTATATTTTTATTAATCTCTTTTAATGTATTTCCTAATAAACTTTATTGTAAAAAGTATTTTAATTATAAGGCCATGGAGGATAAATACTCAGACTCTCTTGATCAATTGATGCTCAAGATTTCAGAGATTTATCAAGTAAGCTATTCAACCGTGCAAGAGCTTTCATCAGATCCAGATCATAATTATGCCATTGAGTTCCATTCAGTTATTGAAGCTGCAGCAGGATTAGAGTTTAAGAGAAAGTTTTTAAGAGACTGTGAACTTTATAGAGGTGGAGCAGGGATAGAATTTCTTGACTGTGATAATAAGGCCTATGATGTGAAGTCTCCGCAAGGAGAAGGATCCACTCCTTCAAGCTATATGGTTAAGTCTATTATAAAAAAATTAGAAAATATGGTAAAGAAGGATTATTCAGTTGAAGCAATTATTCTCAATTTAAGTTTTATTAATACTGAGAAAGCAATGAGTACGATTGCCCTAATAAATCAAAAGAAAATTTTTAATGACTCACGTCGAGAATTGTTAACAGTATGTTTGCGTCCGGAAATTTTTGAAAACTAAGACTCTCTCAAAATCTCTTCAGTCTTTATAGTAAGGTCGATATTTTCTCTTGTAATTTTATAGTGATACTTTTGTTTTCTAAAATCGTATTCTGTCCATCTCAACGTGTAATCAACATCAAATATGTTCTCACAAAGATCATTTAACATAATACCAGCAATATCTAAGACAGCGTCTTTAGCCTTTTTAAATTCTCGTTCAGAGCTTTTTTCTTTTTCTTCTAAATCTTTTGAAATAAAGATCGAAACTGGAGATTTAAGTTCTTCTTCTGAAACATAGGAAATAATAATAACAAATTCATCGATATGGTGAAAACCATAACTCTGAATAGAGGCATATCTAAAATCTAATTTATCCTTAAAGTATTCACCAAAACTAAGTGAAACAGATTGACTCCATTCTTTGGGGAAGGCTATTCCCATGACTTCTTCATATTTTCTAAAGAACATCTTATTTCCTTTTCTTTCTTCTTGGCATAAGATTGTGTACATCAAACTAGCTTTTTTAGTAAAGGATATTTCATGACAGTTTATATATTAGATGGAAAAAGAACCCCTCAAGGCTCATTTTTGGGAAATTTATCATCCCTAAGTGCTCCAGAACTTGCTAGTTTTCCTATTAGAGAATGCTTAAAGTCTATAGATGCTTCAGAAGTTGAGCAGGTTTATATGGGGCAAGTTCTTCAAGCAGGAGTAGGACAAGCTCCAGCAAGGCAAGCCGCTTTAAAAGCTGGACTTCCTGAATCTGTACCATGTGTAACTCTTAATAAAGTTTGTGGATCCGGCTTACAGGCAATAATAGATGGTTCGCGATCAATTATGGTAGGGGATACAGACCTAGTTATTGCTGGAGGGATGGAGAGTATGTCCAATGCCCCTCACCTTATAGATGGATATAGATCGGGTAAAAAACTTGGTAATCAAACCTTAAAAGACTCGATGGTGAATGATGGATTATGGGATCCATACTCAAATAGACATATGGGTAGTTGCGCAGAGGAATGTGTGAGCAAATATAACTTCTCTAGAGAAGATCTTGATAATTTTTCAATAGAATCTTTTAAGAGGGCCCAAAATGCTCAGGCTGAAAAGATTTTTGATCATGAAATTTCCCCCGTCACTATTAAATCTAGAAAAGGTGATATTGAGATTACTCAAGATGAAGGTCCTGGAAAGGCAAACTTTGAAAAAATGCCAAAGCTTAGGCCTGTGTTTGATAAAGAAGGATCAATCACTGCCGCTAATGCCTCTACTTTAAATGATGGTGCTGCATGTTTGTTGTTAGGGTCTGAAAAGTTTAAAGATAAGGCTAAATTTAAAATTTTATCTTGGGCCGGGCATGCACAAAATCCGACTTGGTTTACAACAGCACCTGTGAAGGCGATGGAAAAAAACTTAGAAAAAGCTGGCTTAACTATTGCTGATATAGATTACTTTGAAATCAATGAGGCTTTTGCCGCAGTTACTTTAGCAGCAATGAAAGATTTATCTATAGACCATAAGAAAGTAAATATTTATGGCGGTGGAGTGAGTCTTGGTCACCCCATTGGATGCTCTGGTGCTAGGTTAATTGTTACTCTTATGAATGTATTAGAGAAAAATAATGCCAAGCGAGGGCTTGCTAGTCTCTGTATAGGTGGAGGAGAAGCTCTTAGTATTATAATCGAGAGGTTGTAAGATCTTTCGTTTTGAGCTTTTTAATTTCTTTATTGTCTTTGAAGAAAATAAGATGTTTCATTTTTAAAGGAGTGACAGTAATTTGTACTTCCATCTTGTCAAAGTGAATTTTTTCATCATCAAGAATTAAATAATTCTTGAACTTTGAAGATTTATGAGAATAAACTGATTGAATATCAACGAGCCTATAAAGAGGATTTTCATCTGAAGTTTTAAGTTTGTCGATTAAAGCAATATTGAAGTTGTAGATAGAATCCGATGATTGAACATCAATACTTTCTAACCTAGCATTCATTAAAGGTTTCTCAGACAACATATTTTTTACAAATTTAAATGCTTTTTTTACTTGTAATATATCTCTATCAAATACATTCTCCCAGTCTTTTTCAAGATACTTAAGAGGTATATACTTTTGTCTTATATCTCTTAGACGAAATTCAAGGGCCCCAAATTCTTTTGTATTACAACTTAGGTTTTTAGCTTTAAGTTCTCCTTTTTCCTGAATTTTGACAACTAAAGCTTTGATTTTGACATCAACATCAAATATAGCGCTATCTGATCTAGAGATACAATCGTTTGAATAAAGGCTCATAGAGAATAAAAATAAAAATAAAGTTTTCATACATCAATATTCACATATAACGAAGTGAGTTTTAGAAGCTGAGTAAATATTACTTATAATCATGGATATCGACTAAAATGTTGTCATTTCTTTTAAGATTAAAGTTTTACGCTCAAGCTTCGATAAGTATTATGATGAAATATTTAGGATTAATTTTACTGTTGTTTGCTTGTACTAATGTTCCCGTTGGACCAGTTACGACTGGACCAAGTCAGGATATACCTGAAGTAAAGGTTGAGGTTCAAGAGCAATGCTCTAACTTTACTCCTACTCCAGTTGATATCTTGATGTTAGTGGATAATTCTGGATCAGTTCCTTTTTTGAAAGCTGACCTTACCAGTGCAGTGAGAAAAATTGCAAAGGCTGCTGGAGAGTTTTTTAATTATAGAATTTATATTGCTCCATTAATTGCTCCTTCTGGAGAAACAACCGAAATGAGAAGGCAATATCAATTAATCCAAAATAGTCCAACTGGAAGCCAATTGAGTGCTCAAGTGATCACTCCGGATCAAATTAGTATTTCAAACCTTAGGAATGTTTCGCGAGAACTGGGCTTTAGACGTGCAGTTGAAATGATTAAAGCAAATTCTTTTGTTGAAAGACCTTTTTTAGATAACGTTTTTAGAAAAGATGCTTATCAAATGACTATTTTAATCTCTAACGGAGATGATGATGACTTTGATTTTATTGATATGTTTGGAAATAAAAAAGATCGAAACTCCTTTGCTACTCGATTATCAGAGTTGCAAACGCTAAAATCAACCTTTTCATTAAAGCAGATGAGATTTATAACCGTTGTAAATCATAGTCAGTGTGGGACAACTGTGAGAGAGCCTGGAGTTAGATATAAGGCCATGTCAGCTCATATCTATTCAGGTCAACAAATTAATGATTCAAATGTTTCTGTTACTCCTGATAGTTATAATTTGTGTGGAAGTAACTTAGACAGTATTTTTGAAAAATTAGCAGAAACAGTTTCAAATTTTAAAAAAGGACATACTTATCAATTTTGGCCTCTTGGGCTAGATCGAGACTTTGATCCTGATAAGTTAGTAGTTAGGAAGAAAGTAAGTGGAGAAACACTTACCAAGGATAATCTTTTTAGTGGATATACAATCGTTCCAAACTTCCTTACGGCAGCACAAAACCCAACAAGTTTAGATATTATAGATAGAAGAGTTCATCCAAGCACTGAGGCAGTGGCTCCAGAAATCTATACCGGTTACTTTCTAGAGTTACACGGAGCTGGGAGAGTTACTTACCCTGATTGTTTAATAGTGAGAAAAGAAGACTTTGATAAGTTTTATGGATTTGTAGTTTGGGGAGAAGGTTTTTCTGAGCCAGACTTATCTACATTAAAGCTATTTATCAATGGAAATGAAGTTGATAGTTCTTTGTGGAGCTATATGGGGCATCAAAGTGCCGTGAATGTTTTGGTTCAAAGTACAACAAATTTATCTGCAGCTACTCCTGGGATCTTTAAAAGTGGTTTTACTATTAGATTGAAAGAAGGCGCTGTTCATAGTGATGGAGATAAAGTTGAAGTTCGCTATAAAGCCAAAACCTTATAAGCTTTACTGATACACTCAGGTAAAAATTCAAATTTCAAATATTTATACATTTTATGATATATTATTCCTAAGGATTCACTAAAAATAGTAGGTTAGTAGAAATGGAAGATAAATGGTATTTTGTTGAAAATGAAGAACGTAAAGGTCCAGTAAGTAAGAATGACGTATTTAAGTTACTTCAGGCTGGAAAACTTAACAGCGGGAGCTTTGTTTGGAAACAAGGCTTAGAGAATTGGAAAAGAGTTTCAGAACTATCTGACTTTGCTCAAAAAGATGAAGATCTTCCTTCATTGCGAGAAGAAAAAACACAACCTTTTTTAAGTATTCAAAACTTACCTCTAGATAAAGCATTAACTTTTGACTTAGTTGAAAAGGATTCTAAATCGATTTTTATAAAGACTGGACTAGATAGAGGTCAGAAAGCACAAGAGTTTGGACCATTTGATTTAAAAATGTTGAAGCAATTATTTAAGTCTAAAAGAATTAATGCAAAGACATTAATCTTTTTTCCAGGTTTAGATGTGTGGAGGGTCTTAGCTTCTTTCGAGGACTTTGAGCAAGTTTTTAATGAATTACCGCCAGTTATTAGTGATGAAGATAAAAGAGCTTGGGAGAGGAAACCTTTCACTGCAAGGTTATTTTTTACTAATGAAGATAAGTTCTTTGAGGGCATTTGTAAGGATATCTCTTTGGGTGGAATGATGGTTTTGATAAATAGTTTTGTTTGTCAATTAGGTGATATTATTTCTTTAAATGTTCATCCTGATCAAGAGGCTTACCAATTTGTGACCAAAGCTAAAGTTGTAAGGATTTTAGACAATAATACTGGGTTTTCATTACAGTTTATTGATCTTTCTCCTGAAGCTACAAGTGCGATTAAGTCTTTTTTAGCTAATGGCTAAGAAGTCTTAATTTACACCTTTAGTCTTATCAAGTTAAAATTAATAAAAGGATTCATTGTGAAATATATATTATTTTTAGTGTTTTTATTTTCGTGTTCATCACTTTCAGAGAATCAAGTTCTAGTCGGTAATGATGCCTTTGATGGTGGTTCATTAGGCGAAAGAGAGTGGAAAGAAGACTTGAAGTTTAAAAGAGTTAGCTGGTATTCAAAAGCTCATTTAGCTTATGATACTTATATAGCTAAACTCTCTAATGATAATCAATTTCGGAATCTCATTACTATAAATGATCAAGAAAACATTACAGCTTGCCCGAATGTTTTAATAACTTTTAGTACTAGTAATTTTAATAGGGCATTGAGTGACTCTGAAATACGAGAGTTGTTACAACCTCAAGGCTTTGAGGTTATTAATACTCCAGGATTAGTAAAAAACCTAAAATTACATGCTGATTACTCGAGATTAAAACTTCATATGTATAGGCCTTTTGTATTTTGCTCAAAAAATCCAATTTCGCTAATTAATTTGAACTTAGCTAATTATAAGGACATTTCGATAACATTATGAAATTCGGATTTTTACTCTTTTTTTGTTTTTCTGGATTAAGTTCTACTCTTTTTATGAAAGCACAATTTGGTTTGATTTTTAATTCTGATTCTATGAACAAGGAAGTTAAAGATATATCAGTCTGTGGAGAGAAGTTTGATTTAATTGAAAAGGGGAATAAGCAATTTTCGAAGCTTAAGCTTGATAATGAAATTGTTTACGTCAATAAAGCACTCTTGAGTGAACTTGAACCAGAATGTCTTAATGAGAAAAATAAATTATTTTTTAGTAACTTAAACTTAACTTCTGAAGAAATTCAATATTGGGCCAAACTGAATGAAAAAATTACTAATTATTAGTATTGGAATGTTTTTTCTAAGTGGTTTTGTACAAGCCAGCTCTCCTGAGATAAATTTTAATAAAATACTGAAAAAAGATGGACTTTTAAAGCTCAAGAAAAAGAATTTGGAAGAAAAGCTTAAAAAAAATAATGAGAAAAAAAGAAACTTTACTCTAGACTACTCGGTTTTTCCAAATGAAAGAAAAGTATTGAATTTATTGTCAAAGCTTTGGTTGATTCAAAATAAAACTTCATTACAATGGGATAAACAAAATACTAAATATATAACTAAACGATCAGACATCTCTATCTTATATCACAATGATAAAAAACTTTTAAACTTCGTACTACCTCTTGAGAAAAAATTATTGATTGTTTTAAATTCTCGCTATATGAAACTTTTGGATTTAAATGAAAAAGAAGAAGATATTATGATTAGTTTACTTGTTCAAAAATTTAAATCGAAATTTTCAGGACAGAAAATTATTGACTCTAGAATTTACAAGAACTTAAATAAAGTAGGGACACTAAATAGAAAGTTTATCAATCAATCTTTAATATCATTAAATAAGTTTATTCTAGAGAGTAAGTTTTCAATGCTTAGTAACGAATTAATAAGTAGAACTTTTAATGAAAGCAAAGTAAAAAACTTATCGCTTAAATCTTTGGTTTTTAAGAAGTCTTTAGTCCACAGCACTTTAGAGTTTTAAGTAAATTTAAAAAAGCCAGAGTATAACACTCTGTTTTTAGACCTTCTCTTCTTTGTTAAACTATTTTCAATTTAAAAGTAGGAGAAAGTATGGATATATTTGCAATAATTTTAGAATCAGGACTGGTAGTTAAGTTTGTACTTGTTTTATTGATCATCATGTCTATTTTATCTTGGGCCGTAGTTTTTCACTATTATAAGTATTATCAAAGTCTTCATAAATTAAATGAAAAGTTTAAAGCAAATTTTTTTAAAGACGGAGTCGCAACTCTTGGATCAATGTCTGAGTTTAGTACAAGAATAGATAAATTTAAAAATTCTCCTCTTCATTCATTATGGAAAGTATTTCATAAGGAATTAAATAAAATAAATAAAAAATTAAAAATTAAAGATAATCAAACTTTGGCTAGTTATTTATCCCTTGGTGATTTTAGTAATTTCGAAAGATCTTTGGATCAAGAAATATATGATCAAATCCATGACATAGATAAACATAGAACACTTCTTGCCAGTATTGCTACAGTTGCACCTTTTGTTGGTTTGTTTGGAACAGTATGGGGAATAATCAATTCATTTACTGGTCTGGCTGAAGGTGGAGCTGGAACGATTGAAGCCGTTGCTCCTGGTATTGCAGAGGCGTTAGTCGCAACAGCAGTTGGATTATTTGCAGCAATTCCGGCCTCATGGTTTTTTAACTATTTTTCAAAGAACTTAAAGAAAGTGAAATTAGAATTAGAATCTTTTTCTAAAGATTTATTAAATATTCTTAAATACTACTCTATTTAATAGGAGATACTCTATGGGACTTAGAAGTTCAAATGATGATGAAATACTATCTGAGATAAATGTCACTCCACTGGTTGATGTTATGCTTGTTCTTCTTGTTATCTTTATGATCAGTGCTCCTTTAATGTATAATGGTATAAGTCTTAAATTACCTCAAACCCAGAAAGTTAATAACATACAACTCAGTAGTGAAAAAATTATCTTATCAATTGATGAAACGGAAGATTTTTACTTGGGGGATCAAAAGGTTCTAAAGTCAGAGTTAATTGAAATGTTGCAAGAGTTAAAAAAAGTGAAGAATACAGATGATATTTTTGTTAGAGCTGATGCTAGGGTTCGTTATGGAACAGTTGCTCAAACTTTTGCCTATTTGAAGTCGCAAGGAATTACCTCGGTGTCGTTAATTACTGATATCGAAAAGTAGAGGGGTTTTTGAATAGAGGGATTGTTTTCTCATTATTATTTCATCTGATTGTCGCTGGGATCTTCTTTTTTATAGAAGGTGGAATGCTACCTAGAGATAAGAAAAAACCTTTACCGAAGAATTTCAAAATAGTTAAAGACTCCGTTAAGGTAGATCTGGTGGGATTACCAGATCTAACTTTAAAGCAACTTGAAAGATTGCCTCGATTATCTAAATCTTCTGCTCCTGTTGCTTCAAAAATCAAAAAAGTAAAAGAGAAAAAATCGAGTAAACAAGATAAAAGCCCATCTGAGTCAGAAGCTATAAAAATACAAAAAAAGAAAAAAGCAGACGAGAAAAAGAAAGCTGATAAGAAAAAGAAAGCAGACAAGAAAAAGAAAGCTGACAAGAAAAAGAAAGCTGACAAGAAAAAGAAAGCAGACGAAAAAAAGAAAGCAGACGAAAAAAAGAAAGCAGACAAGAAAAAGAAAGTTGACGAAAAAAAGAAAGTTGACGAAAAAAGAAAAGCTGACGAAGAAAGAAAAGCTGACGAAGAAAGAAAAGCTGACGAAGAAAGAAAAGCTGACGAAAAAAGAAAAGCCGAAGAAGAAAGAAAGGCCGAAGAAGAAAGAAAGGTTGAAGAAGAAAGAAAAGCCGAAGAAGAAAGAAAGGTTGAAGAAGAAAGAAAAGCCGAAGAAGAAAGAAAAGCCGAAGAAGAAAGAAAAAGACGAGAGACAGTGGACAGCCTGGATGAATTAGTAAGAGCCGGAAATAAAGTCTCAAAAGGAACCTCAGTTGATTCTGAAAATGAGTCAACAACTCCAATTGAAGAAGAATCAGAGAAATATGGATTAAGTGTTAATCAAATTGTTAAGAGTAATTGGAAACTACCACCAAGTCTTTCAGGTAAAGATCTACAATGTTCTGTCAGATTATTTATTGACCAGAATGGTAAGCTTATTAAACAAGAAATCTTAAGTAGTTCCGGAAACGATGAGTACGATAAGATTGTTCAAGAAACGATTGAATTGTCAGCTCCTTATCCAGAACCAGAAAAGAGTGTGAGAGATTATGTTTTAGATGGTAACCTAGTATTAGTTTTTCCTTAAAAAAGAGTGGCTATGAAAAAATTAAAAATAATTCTTCTTCTAATCCTTGGACTTAATGCTATGACTCAGTCTTATACGACTATCAATGTGGGGAAAGCCGGATTAGCTCTAGAGAAAATGATTATTCTTTCACTGAATTGTAAAAGAAACTCAGAAAATAAAATGATAGATGTCATTAGATCAGACTTTGTTTTTTATGCAGAGAAAATGAGAGTAGATCTGAGATCGACCAATATTAGTTTTGCTAAGAATTTGAAAAGACTCTACGGAGATGGATATTCTCGATTAACTCAAATTGACTGTTCTCAAAATAAAATTGATATCTTTAATACCCGATCAAATTCTCTTATTAAGACATTGAGTATCATTCAAAATGAAAACATTAGAACAGCGGCACATTTAAACGCAGATAATATCTATAGAACTCTATATGGAAAAAAATCGCTCTTTACTTCAAAATTAACTTTCTCGGCCAGTGGGACTACTAGTTTAAGAAAAACTCAAAAAGAACTCTATATTTGTGATTTTGATGGCGGAAACCTAAGAAAACTAACCAATCATGGAGGAATAGTTCTATCACCTGCATTTTCACCGGATAATAAAAAAATTATTTATAGTCTCATACCTAAAAGAAGTAGAGATATTGTTTTATATGAACATAATCTCGAAAATGGCTTAACAAAAGTAATATTAGATAAGAAAGGATTAATTATTGGAGCGGTTTATACAGCTGATGGAACTGGTATCTATTTAACGATTAGTAATCATAGTAATGCTGATATCTATTATATGAATGTTACTACTAAAGCTTTGAGGAGAGTTACTAATCATCGTTCTGAAGATGTTGATCCTGCTATAAATAAAGCTGGAAACTTAATGAGCTTTCTCTCTGGGAGGGCAGGTAGGGCCATGATTTATTCAATGGATCCTATTTCGGGAGAACCAAGATCAAAACCGAAGCGGATAAGTTTTGTTGGAAAGGTAAATGCAACCCCACGATTTTCTCCAGATGGAAGCGAAATTGTGTTCTCTTCATGGAAGGATAATACATTCGATATTTTTCGATTTTATGCTAATGGGCAGTCATTAGTTCGGCTAACATCTAACTTTGGCTCGAATGAAAATCCGACCTTCTCAGCTGACGGCCAATTTATTGGGTTTTCGTCAAAAAGAGTGATCAATCGACGAAAGCTTGACCAAAATTTATACATTATGACTCGAGATGGTAAGAATATAAGACCAATAACGAAAAACATTGGACAGTGCTCTTCTCCGCGCTTCTCTAACTAGCTGAAATTTAAGTAAAAAAGTGTAAAAAATACAGTACTTGATAAAATTTATCTTGTAAAATTTTTATGCGCTGCTATACTGGTATTGATTACGCATTGCACATAAACAAATGCTTTTTAAAACATAACCGTAAAGGAGTTTAACATGATCAAGATTAACCTAAATGAGTCAAACTTAAGACCTTCAGCTTTAGAAGCACTACTTCTTAGTGAATTAAAAGAAGAAGTATTTTTTCCTGAGCTTTCTAAGCATTTACATCTAATGACTGGAGATTGTGTTGAAGTTCATCTTTGTTTTAATGATGAGTCTACTCAGTTAATTGCAAGAGATGGTGTATGTATTCAAGATTCACCAGTTGAAGCAAGAGGAGTTGGACCTGCTGGTTATGTGGCAAAAACTAAAAGATTTTACTATAGCAATAATGTTGAAAGAGATCCTATCTTTTCAGCTGTTTCAAGAAGTGCTCATATAAGTTCAGAATTAATTGTTCCTGTTAACTTAACTGATAAGGTTATTGCAACTATTCATATTCAATCATCAGATGCTGACAAGAAATACTCTGAACAGGATGCTCTTTATGTAATGGAGTTCTTAAAAGATATTAAGACACCACTTGTGAATGTAAATCTTTACTTAATGGCAAAATATTTAAATCAAGAATTATTATTGAAAGTTAAGAATCAAAGTCGTGCTTTGGACAACAATAATGTAGAAGTAGAAAGAGTTGAAATGATCGGAAAACATCCAGAGTTTTTAAAGTCACTTTCTCTAGCTTCTAGAGTCGCTGCTCAAGATATACCTGTTTTAATACAAGGTGAGACTGGTGCAGGTAAGAGGCTTTTAGGTAAGAAGATTCACACAATGAGTAATAGAAAGCATAGTGCCTTTCGAATTATAGAGTGTGCTACTCTAAATGATGAGTCATTAGAAAAAGAGATCTTTGGATGTCTAGATAGAAAAGGATGCTTAGAATTAGGAAATAATGGAACAGTTTTATTTAATGAAATCGGACTTTTGAGTCAGAAGTTGCAAGCAAAAGTATTTGCTTTCTTTACAACAGGAGTAATTTCAAGAGTTGGATCTGAAAAGAATATTAACTTAAACGTAAGAGTCTTAGCTACTTCTAAAAAACCTCTTATCGAGTATGTAAATGAAGATAAACTAAGAGAAGATTTATACTATCGATTGGCAACTGTTCAAATCGATCTTCCATCTTTGAGGCAACGTGGTGATGATATAAAACTTATCGCGAATCACTTCTTAAATAATAATAAATCTGAAAAGAAATTCTTAACAGCTGGTGCATTAGATCAATTATTAGACTTTGCTTGGGAATCAAATGTTATTGAATTAAGAAATGCAATGGAGAGAACATATGCCTTAACAGATGGTAAGTTTGTTGAGAAAATTGAAATGGGTGGGTTCTCAAAGCCTGAAAAGAAAGAAGAAGTCATCTCTAGAGAGCCAGCTTTTGAGCCTATCTCGATCTCAGAGATTGAGAAGAGACATATCTGTAAGACACTTGAATTTCATTCAGGGAATAAAACTAGAGCTGCTAAGTCATTAGGAGTTACTGTTAAGACTCTTTATAATAAACTTCACAGTTATGGTTTAGTAACGAAAAACGTTCAATAATAAACTTATATAATCGCACTTTCATTCCTAGAAAGTGCGATTTCTTTCAATTTAAAGCTATCTCTTACTTGATCTCCTCACTCTTGTTCTGTACAATGCAACTAGTAAAACACTTCAATTGGTAGGCGAACATGGCTAGAAAAAAAGGCGCAAAAAAGAAAAAAAAGAAAATCAAGCTTAGTCCTGAAGTTAAAGAGTATAGAAGCTCAGAGGAAGTTGTTTCTTTTTATCGATTTATTCATGATAATAATTTAAGACATGAAGCTAGAATTATTTTAGATACTATCTTGGGTTATATAGATATTCCTCGGAAGAGACGTTCTAAAAAATAAATTCTCTTAATAATCACGGATGATTGCCATATGGAAAACCTCAAAAAAAGATTAATATACGATGTTCTCTACGGATTCATTAGACTCACGCCAATTGAGTGGGAAATTATTCATACGCCCTATTACCAAAGACTAAAGTGGATAAAGCAACTTGGATTTTCTTTCTATACTTATCCCGGAGCTGAGCATTCTCGTTTTGGACACTCTTTAGGGGTGATGAATAACGCTCACGCTATACTTGTTCAAATTGGAGAGAGTGCTAGTGATGATGAATTATTCTCAGGAGAGTTAAAAACAAAACTAGTAAAAGAACATCAAAGTATAAGAATAGCTGCTTTATTACATGATATTGGATCTTTTTGTTTCTCTCATACTGTTGAGAATGCCTACATTAAATATTCAGAATCTAATAACTCAAAAAATAGAGACCAAAGAGATGATCATGAACATTTAGGATCCTTTATTATAAAAAGGACTGAAGGTAAGTTTGGAATCACAACTATTTTAAATAAGCATGGATTAAATGTTCAGAAAATTTCAGACCTAGTTAAAGGAATTGATTCTAATATACTGGCAAATCAAGTTCTCCACTCTGAAATCGATTGCGATAGAATGGACTATCTTTTAAGGGATGCTCATTATACAGGTCTACATTACGGAAACTATGATAGGGATTATTTGTTAAATCATTTTCAGGCTCGCGAGATATCGGGACATAAGGTCTTAACAATCCATGAGAAGGCAATTAATTGTGTGCAAGATTTCCTGATCTCCAGGTTTGCATGGTATTCTCAAGTGGTACGATCTGCTCGAGGAGCAAAGTTTGATGCTATTGCTGCAGAGGTTGCATTTTATTTATTAAAAAATGGAATGATATTTAGGTATCAGGAACTATTAGAGTTAATTGAAAATGAACCAGCTAAGTTTTTTACCTTTAATGATTCATACTTTATGACTACACTGCAAAATCATTATAGTGCAGGTAGCTTTAATAAAGATAAAGGGATCCTCGATATGGTAGAATCTCTGTTATTTTCTAAGAGTCCTGCTCGAATTAAACATCCAGCTTTTGATCAAAGAATTTTGGATCAAAACAATACAACTGATAATCAAAAAATTATAAAAAAAGCAAAAGAAAAATTTAATGAACTTCATGATTATGTAAAAAAACATGGGACTGATGCTGATTGGATAATTGAAGACTTTCCTAAAAAAGATATTTATTTGGCAAAGTCTCATAAGCGTTTAGTTAAAGACACATTGGGAACTAATCTTTTACTGGAGCGAGACCCAGTAAAAATTTGCTATACAAATGGAGATGTTTACTTACTTTCTAATTTAGAAAATAACCTTGTCAGTAAATTACAAAATACTTTCAATTTTATGCCTCATGTATTTTGCTCTAGAGGAACACATGACCTACTTAAAGAGTCAGGTTTGTTGTAAAATCAGACTTTTCTCTTGATATCTTCTTTCTTTGCTTTGCTAGCTTGTCTTCCAAAAGATAAAATATATTATGAATTTTAAGTGGAAGAGCACATGGAAAGTCAGCCAATATCGTTAAGTAGAAATTCAAAAACACTTCAAGGAAGTAAAGTGAAGCTTTTTAGCTTTAAAGGTGTAGATGTATATTCTAAAAAAAATCATCTTCTTCGAAAAATTAACTTAGAGATTAGTCGAGGAGACTTTAAATTTGTGACCGGAAAGACCGGAGCAGGAAAAACGACTTTATTGAATTTAATTGCTGACGATTGTCCAGGATTGTCTATTAGTGGAGCTGTTTATAGAGAAGAGGCAGTTCAAAACAACTCAATATTTACTTCTAGGATCTTTCAAGATTTAAAAGTTTTTAAAAACATGACAGTTCTTAGCAATTTAGAATATTGTTTTGATCCTAATCTTTACTCAAGAGTTCTTTTTGAAAAAGAAATGCATGATTATTCTAGAATGTTGGGAATCCGAGAAAAGTTGGGAGTTAAACTTTCAGAGTGCAGCGGAGGGATTATTCAGAAGGTTGCTGTATTAAGGGCCATACTTGCTAAACCAGATGTCATTCTAGCAGATGAGCCAACAAGCTCTTTAGATAAAGCAAGCTCTCAAACAGTTTATGAAATCTTTAAATTGCTAAATAAAAATTTTTCAACAACAATTATTTGGGCCACTCATGATAGAGATCTAGTTAGAAGTTTAAGTGGCGAAATTATTCATATTGAAAATGGAAAGCTCGCTCATCAAGGAAGTACATGTTTTATTTAAATGTATTTTTACAATCTTTATATAAAAATAAAGTTAGGGCTATCATCTATCTTGCTCTATGTTTTATGATTACTTTTCTCTCTATTTATAAGAGTTCAATTTTGGACTTAATGAAAAAAAACTTATCTCACCTACAAGAAGAAGTTAGCTTTCAAGTTGCAGTAGATGATTCTTTTTCTAATAAGGAAAAAATTGAAAAATCTGAAAGCTTGCCTGGAGTTACATCTGTCATTAAATTAAGTAGTGCTGAAGTCGTATCGAGGCTTGGTGAAATATCAGATCAATATGATGTAAATTTAGGGAACGTACTTAATGAAGTATCAATTTATAAAATTTCACTAAATCCAGGGATTAGTATACGTAATCAAAATCTCGTAAGGAAATATTTTGAAAAGCTACTTAATAATTCAGAGAGTATCATTTCACCCTTAGATTTCCCAAGTGCAGCTCTGTCGGAACAAACAAGTATTTTTATAAATACAATCGAAAACATTTTCAAAGTTATCTTATTTGTTTTGTTTTTATCATTTTTTGTTTCACACTATTTCTTAACATTAGAGATATTTAAGCAATCTTATATAATAGAGAACTTTCAAAGGAAAAAGAAAGTAGGACTAAAAGCAACGACTTCAGGAAGTGCGATCTTTCTAGCTCTTATAGGCATGAGTTTTCTCATCAACTATTCTAAAGGTTATATCTTTTTAACATTTCTGATAATTTTCTTTATTACTCTTTATATTATCCAATCACAAAGAATGATAAAGAATTAAAGGTATGAAGTTAATTCTAATATTCTTGATGAACTTTGGTCTTTGGGCCACTGAGAGTGAATTAAGCACTTCTTTGAAAGAGAAGGTGAATAAGCTCGAAATTAGTCTTTTGAAGAAAAAAAAGCTTCTTGAAGATTATGAAGGTGATATTAGTAAGAAAAATGAAAAATACCATCAGCATGTTAGAGTCAATAAAAAATTAAGTGTCTTACTCGATGATTATAGAAAAGAACTGTCCGATGAGAAGGTTGCTCTTTCCAGTCAAATCAAAGAAGTTAAGAAAAAAATTATTAAGATTACTATGTTGGATAATAATAAGAAAGTCATTGAAAAGAGAGTGCTTTCTAGGATTCTGGAAAAAAAACTTGAAAATGACTTGATTCAATTAGAGGGGCTAAATAGTAAAATTGGATCACTTGAGTTGAAAATCTCTTCCTTGAGCAAAAGAATCAAAATGTTTAATGCTGAATCAATAAAAATTTCTTCAAAACTTAGAAAAATAAACCTAGAAAAAGAAAAAGTTCAAAAAAGTAAACGTGAAGTCTTTATGGCTAAAGATATCCTTGAAGATGAATACTTAGAAATGAAAGCAAACCAAGAGTTTGAAAAGATAAAAAATGAAAGTGAGAACACATTCATCTCAAAAACATATCTGTCTAATCCGATAGATGAATTTGTAAGTGCAGAAAAAAAACATAAAGGTTTTGAGTTCAAAGTTTCAATCAATTCGGAGCTCAAAGCAATCGATGATGGCAAGGTTGTCCATAGTGATTTTCTCTCAAACTTTGGAAGAATTATTATTATTAAACATAAAAATAATTTAAGAAGTGTTTACCTTGGGGATTATGAATCAAATATATCTCCAGAAACATTAGTTAAAAAATCTCAAATTCTTGGAAATATTCTCCCAGGGAAAGAGTCAAAAATATACTTTGAGCTTAGAAAGAAAGAAAAGCCATTGGAGTTGGCTAATTATTATCGTCTAAACTCTGTTATTTAAAAGGATCAAATGAAAAAAATCACTTTGGCAGCAATAGTTTTAACCGCTTTAGTTGTTAGCAATACGTATTCAAAAAAGAGTGAAAATAGTAAGTTTAAAAGTTTAGATCTTTTTAATAAAGTTATCTATTTAGTTGAAAAGAATTATTACAAAGAGGTAGATTTCAATAGTCTGATAGAAGGTAGTCTTAAAGGAATGCTTAACTCTCTAGACCCGCACTCAACCTTTTTAGATAAAAACTTATTTAAAAAAATGAGAGATGATACAGAAGGTGAATTTGGTGGAATAGGAATAGAAGTCTCATTTGAAAGAGGAATTCTATCTATCATTACTGCCATTGAAGGTACTCCAGCATTTGATGCTGGAATTCACTCAGGAGATTTAATAATAGAAATAAATCATCAAAATGTTGTTGGCTATAGTTTGGACAAAGCCGTTGAGTTGATGAAAGGAAAGATTGGAGAAAAACTTCATATTGGAGTTCGTAGAAATAATCAAAAAAAATTAGTTCATTTTGATATCGTTAGAAAAATTATAAAAATAGATCCTGTAAAACATCGACTAGTAGATGGATCCTATGCAGTGATAAGGTTAGTTCAGTTTCAAAAGGACTCTACTCGATATGTAAGAAAGGCTTTGGATTCAATGCGCAAAAAGATGAACCAAGACTTTAATGGATATGTCCTTGATTTGCGAGGAAACCCTGGAGGACTCTTAGATGAAGCAGTCGGTGTTGCTTCGTTATTTCTTGAAAAAGGTGTTGTTGTTTCAACTGAATCTCGAGATCCCAGTGTTAAAGATATTAGATATGTAAAAAAGACCGTCAAAAAAGACCTTAAAACACCTCTAGTTGTTCTTATAGATAATGGAAGTGCTTCAGCTTCAGAAATTGTAGCCGGAGCTATTCAGGACTATAAAAGAGGAACAATCATGGGTGCTCAAAGTTATGGTAAGGGAACTGTCCAAAGTATTACTCCCATTGGAAATGATGTAGCTATTAAATTAACTATTTCAGAATACTTAACACCTAATAAGAGAAAGATTGATAAATTAGGTATTAAGCCAGATAAGATTTTACCTGAAATAGCATCAAGAAAAAGAAACTACCTAAAAGATAACCAGATCGATTTAGCTGTAAAATATTTAAAAACACTTAAAAAATAAAAGTTATTCAGCTATAGTTTCATATGGACGATAGTTTAAGTGTTAGCCAACTATATCAAGAATTAAAATTTCATATTGAAACAAGTTTTTCCAATGTAAAAATCAATGGGGAGCTAAGTAGTTTTATTAGATCTCAGGCGGGACATTATTACTTTTCACTAAAAGATGATGACTCAATTTTAAATGGAGCATTTTTTAAATTTGATGCTATGAAAAGTCCAGACTTAGCGAAATTAAAAGATGGAGACTTGGTTGAGGTAAGAGGCAAGGTCACTCTTTATAATAAAAGATCTAATATCCAGGTAATTGCAAAAAGTATAAAAGCTTTAAATAAAAAGGGGCATTTAAAAGAGAAGTTTGAAAAATTAAAACTTAAGTTATCCAAGGAAGGAATTTTTGATATTTCTCAAAAGAAAAAAATTCCTGAAAACGTTAAGAAAATTGCTATTATTTCTTCGCCATCAGCTGCAGGGCTTCAAGACTTTTTAAAAATAATGAAAAGAAATTGCTTTTTTTATGATATTTTAATTTTCCCAAGCTTAGTCCAAGGAGAAAAAGCAGCTCCTCTAATTATTGAGGCCATGAAGAAAGTAGCAGCTCGAAATGATATTGATCTATTAGTCCTAACTAGAGGGGGGGGGAGCTTGGAGGATTTATGGTGCTTTAATGATGAAAAACTAGTGAGAGAGATTTCAAGCTTTGAAATTCCAGTTCTTACGGCCATTGGGCATGAAAGAGATAACACATTGTCTGATTTTACTGCGGACTTGCGAGTTGAAACCCCTTCAGCGGCTGCAGAGTATTTAAGTAATAGTCAGTCAAATTTAATTGATCGTTATTCTACTTCCCGAAAAGACTTACTTAATTTTAAAGAAAGATTTTTATATGAAAGAAAGATTCAGTTAGAAAAATATAGGCCTAGTAATATGTATAAAAAGATATTTGAAGGCTTTAACTCATTGAAAAAAAGAGTTGAAAGCTGCTCGCCGAGAAAATTGATCGATAGGCTTGATATTTATTCATATTTAATGAGAATAGAAGATGCGGGGAGTTCTCTAAAGATGTTTTCTTCATTATATGTACAAAAATTTAATTCTAAAATGACCCAGATAGATGGTCTTTTACAAGCAATAAACCCTCAAAATGTCATGAAAAGAGGATATAGTTATATAAAAAATAAGAAAAAAGTGATTGGTAGTTTAAAAGAATTTGATAAAATATCTAAGAAAGATGAATTAGAAGTTCACTTTCATGATGGTGTAAAAGGATTATACTAATGATAAAGTTAATACTTATATTATTTTCTACGATCGGATTTTCAAATTCTTACCAGTTAACGATTCACCCAGGATTCGTAAAATACTTTCAATATGAAATTGATGAACCTATAAAAGCAGGTTCATATTTACTGTGTGACGGAAATGCAATTTATGTTTCAACTAAAAATGGTGAAATTAGTGGTTATCTTTCAGAGAATTACTTTAGTAGCAGAAAGTCTTTTACTTGTTCATTGATGGGAACAAACGAGAAAGAGTATAACTTTAACTTAAATGTAAGAGTTAAGCCCTATAACTACAAATCTGAAAAACTAAGTGTAAAGCCTAAGAGGGTAAATCTTAATAAGTTTGATAAAGAAACAGTAGACAATGAGAAGAAGCTTTTAAAAGATTTATATCAAACTTCTGAGGAAGAGTTTAACTTTAATACTCCTTTCAAGAGACCTCTTAATACAAAGGTTACCAGTAGTTTTGGCAAAAAAAGAATATTTAACAAGCATCATAAAACACAACATTTAGGTATTGATTTTCGCTCAGGAACTGGAAGAAAAATCCCTGTTTCAAATAAAGGTAGAGTTGTCTTAGTTGATGACTTATTTTATTCAGGGAAAACAGTAATTGTCGATCATGGCAATAGGGTCTTCACTCTTTATGGACACCTTAGTAAGACATTTGTAGATCAAGGACAATTATTAGATCAAGGTCATCCTGTAGGTCTTTCTGGAGCTACTGGGCGAGTAACAGCTCCTCACCTCCATTGGGGCGTTGTTGTTAATGGTAATCTTGTTAATGGATTTAGTCTCATAGAAGAGAGTGAGAAGCACTTTTCAAGCTTCAAAAAAAATAATGAACTTTCTAGAAACTAGAGTTTATTCAATTGAAAAGTTTCCAGACTTTCATAAATCAATTCCTAAAAGTTATAAGTCAGCTACAAAAGTCTACTTTTCTGTCTATCTAGACGAGCAAGAACAAGAAGAAGATGATTTCTCTATAGTTAAAAGCAATGATGAAGAGATCCTAAGTTTTAACTTAAGATTTTTGAATAAGTTAAATTCACTTGAAGAGAAATTAGAGCAAGATTTTTTTAATTTCTTAAGCACAAGCGAGGAAGTATTTACTAAAGTTCTAGATAATGACCTCAAAATGGATCAAGAAAAATTAGAGAAGCTTGGTGAGTTCTATAATAAATTATTAGTTTATAGTGGGCAGGAGCACCCTTTTTTATATTTTATCAGACACTCATCCGCAAAAGAAGAAGTAAGTGGAAACTTTATCTACGATCACCCTAGATATTCTGGGAAGTTTGCTTTTTTACTAATGGAAGATCAATTGCAATTTCAAATTGAATATTTGCAATTTATCAGTCTCCGAGATGACTTGAACAAAATTTATTACTTTGGACAGGCTAAAACCTTATTAGAAGACTTTTTAAATGAGTCATCTGTTCCTCTGGCTTTATTTAATTCATTTGATGACTTAATAATTCATAATAGACCATTCCGTGACATGAATCTTTTGAGCACTGATACATTAAAACTAAAAAACGCTCAAAAAATTGAGAACTCAAACTATGTTTATACAATCAAAAGAGAAGAGCTTGTTCTTGAAGGATCAAAGTTTTCATTAATTATCTTTTTAAAAGAAATTAGTTTTTCTGATAAATATATTAATTCAGATGAATTAGGCATTATTACATCTTCAATTGCTCATGAATTAAACAATCCCATCGGAGGGATCTTATCAGGAGCACAGGTCTTGCTTTCTCTCTCTGCGCAAGATAATGAAAATGAAAAAGAGTTATTAGAAGAAGTCAAAAAAAGTGCTCGGAGATGTAGTGCACTTATTAAGACCTTTCTTGGTTTCTCTCGAAAAGTCATTGAAGATGATGAGGAAAGTGAATTAATCGAAGCAGTCCATCAGGCATCTACCTTATTAAGGACACGTTTGGTTGAGAACAATATTATTCTCAAACTTGAAATGGACTTGATTAAAAATGAGAAGATTAAAAACCAATCTGTCTGGACAATGATTTTATATATTATTTTTTCCAATATACTTAATATGATTCTTAGAAAAAAACTGGTAAGTGGAAAAACAATAAACTCAGTCTCTATTAAGTTCTCTCTCGAAAATGGGTCTATTTATCTCGGTACATCTGAAAACTTAAGTAAAAATATCTATGATGAACTTTTACTTTCACCATTTTTCTTTCATTTATTAGAGCAAGAAAGTTTAAGGCTCGATTTAGAAGGCGATAAGATTGTCTTTATAAATGAAAGTCTGGAAAGCTAGTATTACTTTGATCTTGAAGAAATTGTTGTAATGTCTTGGAATACTCAGGGAAGTTACTAGGAACTTTCTTTGAAGAAATCAAGAGAAACTCTTGTTTGTTATGTAAAATGTGTGCTTGGATTAAATTATCTATTTCTTTAAGAGAAGAGTTGTATTTTTGATTTTTTCTTTTCTTTTTATTTAAAAAATTAAATGACTTTTTAATTTGGCTTGGAGAGATGAAGATTTGAGGAGCCTTCAAAGAAGGATTTTTAAAATTAATAATATAAAAATGATTATCTACTAAATGAGGAGCGATGATAAACTTATAGGTGTTTTGTGGAATATCATTTGAAGGTGAAACTTTTTTCTTGATTTCATTAAAAAAGTCGAGTCTTTTTTCTTCTTCAATATTTAAATAATAGTCTTTATATAGAATGAGACTATGAGTTAATGAAGATGTAATTTGAATGGTAAGTCTTTCAAAATCTTGATTGAGCATTTCTTCGAGCTCATTAATAGTAAAGAGCTCCGAATTGTAGGGCACCACACTTTGTAATGCTCCTTGGTTGCTCTTAAAAAATAAACAATAATTGGAATTACTATCTGAAATTAGTTTTAACTTTTCTTTGATTAAGTCTTTCTCATCTACGTTTAAGTGTATGCGATCCAGTTCAAATCTATTTTTTGGATAGTAGAGATTGTTAATTTTCTTGATATCTTTTTTTATAAAAATTTCTAAATATTTAATGAAAATTTTCGCTGTAATCTTTGAATCACATAAGGCCCTGTGAGCGTCTTCAAAGTCAATTTTAAATAGTTCTGATAGGTAAGTGAGGTTAGATTTCTGTATACTCGGTAACATGTGCTTAGTCATAATATTAGTGCAGATTGATTTATTGCTTAAAGCTGATCGTCCTAATCTTTTCAAGACACTATCAAAAAATGGAACATCAAAAGCAGCATTGTGAGCAACCAGTATATCATCGCCGATGAATTCTAAAATCTCATCAATAACATCTTCAATTAAAGGGGAGTCCTTTAAATCAGCTTGCCGGACAGAGGTCAGTTTTTGAACATATTTGGGAATTCTAACTTCTGGGTTAATAAAAAATTCTTTAGATTCTGCAATTTCTAAATTGCGTATTTTGACCAACCCTATTTCAAAGATTTTGTCTTTTTCATGACTTCCACCAGTTGTCTCTAAGTCAATACAGCAAAAATTAAGATCTGAGATTAATTGCCTCGAATCAAAACTCATTTTTTTAACTAAACCTTTTAAGGTAAGTTCCAATTAGGCTTGTAAATTTATTCATCGCTTTTTGTGCTTCATTTTTAACATCTTCATGTTTTAGAACTTGCTCGACTATTCCAGCTCCATAATTGGTAATACAAGAAATACCAAGTATTTCATACCCGGCGTGTTTTGCTGCAATAACTTCTGGTACTGTACTCATCCCAATCATGTCACCTCCCATAGCACGAAACATTTTTATTTCTGCTGGTGTTTCATAACTTGGTCCACTAACGTGGAAGTAAGTTCCAGTTTTTACTTCAACACTTAATTCACTTGCTACACTTAATAAATTCTTTCTCATTGTCTTGGAATATACTTCTGACATATCAGGAAACCTTGCCCCTATTTCATCTTTATTGGGGCCAATTAATGGGTTCCTACCACTATGATTAATATGATCTTCGATTACTATTAAGTCACCAGGGTTAAAATTGGGATTTAGCGAACCCGCAGCATTAGTAACAATTAAGTTCTTTGCTCCAAGCTTTCTTATGGCCCTTAAAGGAAAATTAACCTCATCATCATCATGACCTTCATAAAAATGTAGTCTTCCTTGCTGGAAAGCAATTGATCCGTTATCAGTTTCTACAAATACTATAGCTCCTGCATGCCCAGAAACACCGGGTGCTTTGAAGTGAGGAATGTCGGTACATTTTACTTTTAATCCATTTTCAAATGAATCAGCAAATGGACCCAAACCAGAGCCTAGAACAACCAAAGTATGGGGAAGTTTTATATTATTTTCTTTTAATTTTTTTTCAAGAAAATGAGTTGACTCGCTTAATTGTTCAGAATAATTCATTACACAATAACCTTAGAAATGAGTCTAGGCTTTTTTATAACACTAGAGCTAATAGTGATAATAGAGTCAGTGAACTCTTTTGAGATTTTTTTAACTAGACCAATCTGTTTTTTATGATGATAGATAGTAACTAAAGGAGAACCTTTCTTTACTTTATCGCCAATCTTATGATGGAAAATAAAACCAACTGAATGGTCAATTTTTTCTCCAACTAACTTACGCCCCCCACCTAAATCAACAAGTTTAAGACCTATCTTTGCATTCTGAAAGTCCTTTAAATATCCCGACCTCTTAGATTTCACTATCGTGACTTCTTTAGCAACTTTTTGATTTTTTAACGACTTTAACTTTCCACCTTGAGCCAAAACAACTTTTTCAAAAACTTCATAAGCTTTTCCGTTGGAAATAACTTCAGAGCACTTTGCTCTTGCTGCTTCAATACTTTTAGCTTTTTTAGCTAATACAACCATATGTGCGGCAAGCTCTATACTTAATTTTGTTAAGTCCTTAGGTCCATTTCCTTTAAGAGTTTCCACTGATTCAATAATCTCTAAAGAATTACCAACTGCATTCCCCAAAGGTTGACTCATATCTGTAAGAAGAGCACTAGCGCCTTTTTTAAACTGCTTAGCAGTATCCAATATAGAAAGAGCTAGTTCTTTAGCCCTTTTTGGTGTTTTCATGAAAGATCCAGAACCAGTCTTGATATCCATGACTATACCATTAGCACCTTCGGCTAATTTTTTACTCATTATTGAGGCAGTGATAAGTGGAACTGATTCAATAGTAGCGGTAACATCTCTGACACTGTAGATAAGTCCATCAGCTGGAGCAATTTTTTCTGTTTGACCATTTAAGACAAAATTAAATTTTTCTAAAACTTCTTTAAACTCTTTGGAGCTTAAATTTGTTTTAAATCCCTCAATTGATTCAACTTTATCAATAGTTCCACCTGTGTGGCCTAATCCTCTTCCAGCAATCATGGGAACTTTAACTCCACAAGCGGCAGCAATAGGTCCTAAAATAAAAGAAGCTTTGTCTCCAATACCACCAGTGGAATGTTTATCCACATAATGGGCACCTTTGAATTTTAATTGTTCACCACTTTCAAGCATAACTTTAGTGAGTGCCGCAGTTTCCTTTGTTGTCATCCCATTAAGGTAGATGGCCATCAAAAGTGCTGATAATTGGTATTTGGGAATAAGTCCAGAAACTGCTCCTTCGACAAACCATTTAATTTCATCGAAAGTGAGTTCTTTGTGGTGCTTTTTGGCATCAATAATTTGATAGGCCGTAAGTTTCTGCATCAGTCTATCCTTTAAAGCTAAAAGACTATTATATCCTAGTAAGATCTCAAAGTCATTTAATTTAATCCTTGTAAGCTGACTTTAATCATATTATGAATCTTAAATGGAAAAATTTATTTCATTTGGTGGTCTCTTAATATTTCTATTAATAGCTTTTATGTTCAGTAGTGATAGAAAAAAGATTAATTGGCGACTAGTCATCTCTGGTGTTCTTGCACAATTTTTCTTAGCTTTATTAATTTTAAAAACTCCTTTTGGAAGATCTTTTTTTGATGGAGCAAAAGACTTTTTTCAAGCAATTTTAAGTTATACCGATGAAGGTTCTAAATTTATTTTTGGAGGTTTACACAATACTGAAAAAATTGGTTTTTCTTTCGCGATCATGGTTTTACCTACAATTATCTTCATGTCTACATTAATGAACATTCTTTATCACCTGGGAATCATGCAAAGAATCGTTAAGGGTTGTGCCTTAATCATGATGAAAGTGATGGGAACATCAGGAGCTGAGTCTTTAAGTGCAGCAGCTAATATTTTTGCTGGTCAAACGGAAGCACCTCTTACTGTTAAGCCTTATATTAATGATATGACTAACTCAGAGTTAATGGCTTTAATGACTGGCGGAATGGCAACAGTTGCAGGTGGTGTACTTGCTGCTTACGTTGGCTTTGGAATTGATGCGGGACATTTATTAGCCGCATCTGTTATGTCTGCCCCAGCTGCTTTAGTTTGTGCTAAGTTGTTAGTCCCTGAAACAGAAATATCTAAAACAGCTGGGAAAGTTGAAATCGAATTTGAAAAAGATACTGTGAATATGATTGATGCAGCAGCAAGTGGAGCAGCTGAAGGATTAAAGCTTGCCTTAAATGTTGGAGCAATGCTTTTAGCTTTCGTAGCTTTAATTGCTTTGTTCAATGGTTTAATTAGCTTAGTTGGGGGAGTTTTTGGATATCCAGGTTTAAGCTTTGAATTAATCATGGGGTATCTCTTCGCACCAGTTGCCTTTATCATGGGTGTTCCTTGGCATGAATGCACTAAAGTAGGAATCCTACTTGCTAAGAAATTAGTTTTAAATGAATTTGTTGCTTACCTCGATTTAAAACAAATGATCGGTACTTTATCAGAAAGGTCAGTGATCATTTCAACCTACGCACTTTGTGGCTTTGCAAACTTCAGCTCTATCGCAATTCAAATTGGTGGAATAGGAACAATGGCCCCTAATAGGACTAAAGACCTTTCAAAACTTGGAATGAAGTCACTGCTTGGTGGAACCTTGGCCTGTTTAATGACTGCTACAATAGCTGGAATTTTAATATAAGTTCTCGCTAAATATAGACCTTTTAGATCGAAACCAATCTATCTGAATAGATTGTGTAACGTCTTCTTATCTATTATAGTTCCTACATGCCTAAAGAACTGATTATTAATGAAACTTATAATGAATGTAGAATTGCTCTATTAGAAAATGATGAAATTCTTGAACTTCATATTGATAGGTCTAAAGGGCACAATCTAAAGAATTATCCTTTAGTTGGAAACATTTACCAAGGGAAAGTCGTTAGAGTTTTACCTGGAATGCAATCAGCCTTCGTAGATATCGGAACAGATAGAGCAGCTTTTCTATATATTGATGATGCTTATATTCCAACTTTAGAAGAGCAAAGAGAAATCGCTGAAAAGGTCAGAGAGTATCAAGAAGTTTTAAAGTCTAAGCCTGGCGAAATCATTCATGATGAGATGAGCACACTTTCTGAAACAGTAGATTTGAAATTTAGGCCAAACGTAAAAATCCAAGACGTCTTACGAGAAGGTGATTCTGTTTTAGTTCAAGTTGCCAAGGAGCCAATCTCAACTAAAGGTCCAAGAGTTACTCGACACATTACACTTGCTGGAAGACATATCGTTTTTATGCCTTTTATAGAACATGCTGGAGTGTCTAGAAGAATTGAGAAAGAAGAAGAAAGAGATCGTTTAAAAGAAATTCTTGATTCTATTAAGCAAGAAGGTAAGGGGATGATTGCCAGAACTGTAGCGGAGGGGCAATCGTATAAAACTTTAAAAGCCGATTATAATATCCTTGTAAAAACATGGAAGGATATTCAAAAGAAATTACAAAAAGCAAAAGTCCCATCTCAGGTTCATACTGATTTAAGTTTTCTTCAAAGATGCCTGAGAGATATAACTGGGGATGATGTAGATTCAATTATCGTTGATAATAAGTCTACCCAAAAGCAAGTCGAAAAATTTATTGTTAAATACCTTCCAGAGATGAAGGGAAAGGTTAAAATCTATAATGAAGAAAAGCCAATTTTTGATCGTTATGGAGTGGACCTTGAAATTGAGAGAGGCTTAAGTGATAAAGTTTTTCTTAAATCTGGTGGTTCTTTAAATATTGATCAAACAGAAGCACTTGTTTCTATAGATGTGAATACCGGAAGATTTGTAGGTAAGAAAAGTCTAGAAGATACAATTCTTAGAACTAATCTTGAAGCTGTAAAGGAAATAGCCTATCAACTTCGTCTTAGAAATTGTGGTGGTTTAATCATTATCGATTTTATCGATATGGAAAAATTAGAGCATAGAGAAAGTGTTTATAAAACTCTTTTAGCCGCACTGAAAAAAGATCGTTCAAAAACTAAGGTTCTGCCTATTTCTGAGTTAGGTCTGGTTGAGATGACGAGAAAAAGAACGAGAGATACTTTAATTAGAACAATGTGTGAACATTGCCCATATTGTGAAGGGACTGGAAAAGTAAAATCTGTGATGACGGTTTCTTTAGAGATTATCCGTGAAATTATGAAAACAGTCCTCAAGCCTGGAAAAAATAAAATACAGGTTTTTGCCCATCCTGAAGTCTCCCTTAAATTGACTGGGTCTGAGTTTGCAATTCCTGAATATGTCGAAGAGACCTTTCAAAAGACTCTGAATGTTAGGGCCGATAATAGTTATCATGTTGAGCAATATGAGATTTTTTCTAACGAATATTGATCTTTGATTTATAGATATGTTCTATAGATTTCATTCCAATCATCTGTATCGACCGAATTGATTGAATTTAATTCACAATCCACATCTCCAGTTTGTTCATTAGAATAAACAGACATTTCAACCAAAAACATTACAAGTGCAGAGTCTTGTTTAGGATTTTCTGTTTTAAGAAAAACATCAAAATATTCCCAAGCATTATCTTGATATAACCCATCATTTGTATAATCCCCATCTAAGCTTTCACCACCTATATATCTAACCTTTAACTTATTATGTGATATATTTAATTTGCTCGAAACCGTTTCAATTAGTTCTTTTTTGGTTTGTTCAATACAGTCATTTGAGTATAAGTTTGTATTTAAAATTACTATGAACACCATTAATAACATTTTCATCTAGTTCTCCTGTATATTTTTATTAGGGTTTCATAGCATCTCTATTCAACAATGTTAGGCAGAGGTGTAAATCTTACTGATATTAGAGTACGGGGCACTTTTCTCAAACTTTTAGGAGAAAATTTTACTATCAAAGATCAATAAGTTAGAGTCTCATAAATTCAATAACTCGCTTGTGACAATGGGTGTCATAAGCCAAAGACCAGGAGTGCAAATATGATATATGAAACAGCATTTGTTTTAAAACCATCTTCTACTGAGGATGTAGCAACTAAAGTCACAGGACTAGTTACTGCAGCCGTTACAGAAGCAGGTGGAGAAGTTTTAATCACTGAAGATTGGGGATTGAGAAATTTTGCTCAAGCAACCAGCAAAGGTGAAACCAAAGGTAAATTTTACTACGTCATGTATTCTTCAGATGGAAAATCTAATCTTGAGATTGAAAGAAGAATGAAGCTATCAGAAGAAACTTTAAAATGGATTGTAGTAAAACTTGGAGACGATAAGAATAAAGACAATATCGTTAAAAATCACAAGAATCCAAACAACGAAGTTGTAGAAAAAGATGCAGGTAAGGCAGAAAAAGATAAAAGAAATTCTGCAAAATCTAGATCTTGTTATTTCTCTGCCACTAAATCTAGACCGGATTGGAAAGATCCAATGAGCTATAAGTGGTTAGTTAACGAATTTGGGAAAATTAATCCAGGTAGAGTAACTGGCCTTAGACCGAGATACCAAAAACTTGCAACTACAGTTATCAAGCAAGCAAGAACGATGGGATTTATTTCTCACCTTTCTAATAGAGTATCTGAAAGAGTTCAATAAAAAGGTATTTGAAAATTGGAAACAGAAACACAACAACCTATTAAAGAACATCAAAGTAATTTCAAGCTTGTAATGATGGGCCTTATTTATTTCATATTTAATTGTGGGATTTTTACAGCTCTATTTGCACCAGTACCTTTGATTGTTGCTGCTCTTAGCTTTGGAAGATCTAAGGCTTATGGAGTAGGCGCTCTCTGTCTAGGCTGTTTATTTCTAGCTTCAATGATGATATTTCAATCTTATCAAGTTTTTTCTTTGGGAATTTTTTCCTACTTTGTCGCAATAGGTATTAGTGAAATGATCATTAGAGGATTTCATCCCATGAAATCAATTCTAATCCTTGGTTCATCTATGTGTGCCTTATTTGCAATTACGATGACTCTTTCGGTAAAGCAGGGTTTTTCTCCTAGCAGTTACATAGAGAGTTCATTGTCAGAAACAAAGAAAATAATTCTAGAGAATAAAGAGTATCAAAAAAATAAAGAAAACCTTAAACCACTGATTGCATTTTTGGATGCGCCAAAAGAGTCGGCAAGCATTGTTTTAAAAACTATACCTCTGTATGCTTACGCCGGAATATTCTTAAGTATCTGGGGGATTTTTTATTTTATTTTGAAGTCTTATCATTATTACTCACAACCAAAATATCTAAAGTATTCTGAGGATGCTTTAAAGAATTTTAGAATGTCTGATTATTTTATTTTTCCTGTTGCCATCTTTTTAGCACTTTACGTTTTTGCTAACGATTTAGGCGGTCATTGGGGATATATTGGTCAAATAGGACTATTTGCTTTTGGAGTCTTTTACTTCATGCAAGGTTTTGGAGTTTTAATGTCGTATCTTGATAATTTTAAGGTATTTGGATTTTTTAGAACATTTATTGTTGTTACAATTTTTGTTTTAGCACCTTTTTTTCTATGCTCTCTTGGACTATTTGATACATGGTTTGATTTTAGAAAGAAAACAAAGAATAAATTAAGTAATAAGAAATTATAAAATTAGGAGTTTACGATGAAAGTAATATTAACAGAAAAAGTGAAAAGTTTAGGAGGCGTTGGAGAGATTCATAACGTTAGCCCTGGGTATGCTAGGAATTTTTTACTTCCAAAGCAGTTTGCAAAAGTTGCAGATGAAGGAAATGAAAAAGCTCTAGCTGATCAAAAGAAAGCTCTTGCAAAGAAAATCTCAGCTGAGAAGAAAGAAGCTGAAGACCTAAAAGCAAAGCTTAACGGAATAAGTGTTACTCTTGAGAAGAAAGTTGGTGGAACAGGGAGATTGTTTGGAACTGTTACAGGTAATGACTTATCTAAAGCTTTAGAGGAAAAAGGTCTTACAGTTGAAAAAAGACAGATTTTAATCGAAACACCAATCAAGCAATTGGGAACATTTGAAGTTAAAGCAAAACTCTTCTCAGATGTAGAAGCAGTTTTTAATGTAACAGTTAATAAAGATGCTAAGCAAATTGAAGAAGATGCCAAGAGAGCAAAAATGAAAAGAGAAGCTCCAGTAGTTGAGGCCATTGCTGAAGAAACAGCAGAAAATGCTGAAGGTGAAAGTGCAGAAAATACTGAATCTGCTGAAAAAACAGAAACAACTGAAAAGTAATAATGATTAGAGAGATGCCCCACGATTTATTGGCCGAAAAGTCACTCTTGGGGTGTCTCCTAATTGATTCTCATTGCTTTGATCTCATCAGTGAGAGTAATCTTGATGAGAATGATTTCTATGATCCAAAATATCAACACGTTTTTAAAAGTATTCAAGAACTTCATGCTTCTTCAACTGCCATTGATTATGTAAGTGTTTGCTCTAAGCTTAGTGACTTTGGTAAGCTTGAATCTATTGGTGGTCAGAGCTTTATTCTAGATCTCATCGAAGACCAAGCTTCAACTGTTCATGTTGATCATTACGCCAAAATAGTAAAAGACAAAGCAGTAACACGAGAAATTATAAGAACAGCTTCAAGAGTTATTGAAACTGGAACAAAATTTAATGGAAACGTTGAAGACTTTATTTCAGAAGTAGAGACAAATTTCTTCAAGTTAACCTCAGAAACCAGAACTGGAAGTTTAAGGCATATAAAAACATACTTAAAACAAAGTCTAAAAAACCTTGAAGATGTTAGTCGAAAAAAAGGTGAGATTAGTGGGTTACCGACCGGCTATGTAGCTCTTGATAAGAAGTTATTAGGACTTCAGCCAGGTCAATTAGTCGTCATGGCAGCAAGACCCGGAGTTGGTAAAACATCTTTAGCACTTAATATACTGGTTAATTCAGTTAAGCATACTGGACTACCAGGAGTTATTTTCTCGTTAGAGATGTTAGGAGATGAATTAACAAATAGGTTAATTAGTTCTGAAGCATCAGTTGATTCTGAGAGAATGAGAACGAAAAACTTTTTAGACTCTGATTTAAGAAATATAGGTAGTACTGTTCAGACTCTTTCTCAACTTCCTATCCATATTAATGATAATGCTGCAGTAAATATTTTTGATATTAAAAGTCAGTGCAGAAAAGTCAAAATGGAAGAAGGTTTAGGAATAGTTGTTATCGATTACCTTCAGTTAATGCAAGGATCAAATAAATCTGCCAGTAGAGAGCAACAAATTTCAGAAATTTCCAGAGGCCTTAAAAACTTGGCTAAGGAATTAGGATGTCCAGTCTTAGCTCTTTCTCAGTTAAATAGAGCTGTAGAGTCTCGGCCTGATAAAAGACCGCTTATTTCAGATTTAAGAGAGTCAGGTTCTATTGAGCAGGATGCCGATATTGTAATGATGATATACAGAGACGAAATGTATAACCCAGAATCAAAAGATAAGGGTATCGCAGAAGTTATTATTGCAAAAAACAGAGCTGGAGAACGTGGGACTGCAAAACTTGCTTGGATAGGATCTCAAACCAAGTTTGCATCTCTATCAACTAATTACCAGGACAATGAAGTTTCTCATTAATGATAAATATTTTAGAAACCTTACATTCTTCATTTTACTTTGCTAACAAGAAAAAACACCTGATCTGTTATGATCCTCAAATTGCTTATATTTATTATAAAGATCATAGAGTGAATCTACTAACAGGAGTTGAAGAAACTTACTCTATAACTGAATTTATAAAAGAGTTAAAAAGCAAGAGAATTCAAAAAAAGAGGAAGTTTCCCCAAGTAACACACTTTTTTTATGAGTTTGGTCATTTCTTTAATACTAAAGTTGAAGTTGATAAAAAAACACCTTTAGTGGCAACGATGATTTACGGGAAACATAGGTTTTATGATTATCAAATGGGACTTAAGAAAAAGATTATAAAAAGAGAAACACTTAAGAAAATTAGTTTTGAAAGTTATAAAGAAAACTTTGAGTTTGTACAAGAAAATCTAGAGGCAGGGAATTGCTATCAAGTTAATCTTACAACAAAAGACTCAGTGGATCTTAATGATTCTACTAGCCATCAAGATATAATAGAGAAGTTTTATAATAGTAGGAAAAAATTAAGTGCCTATGCTCATCATTCATATATCCCTTATTTGAACAAATTAATTTTAAGTAATTCTCCAGAATGTTTATTTCAGGTCTATGAAAAAGAAAAATATTTTTCAATTCATGCATTACCTATTAAAGGTACGATCAGTAAGAAAGTAGAAAATGCAAGAGAAGTTCTACTGAAATCATTGAAGAACCAAGGTGAGCTTTACATGATCATCGACCTTCTCAGAAATGATTTAGCAAAAATTCATTTACCTGCTTCAAAAGTTCTATTTAAGAAAAAAATACTAGAAGTACCGGGTCTTTACCATCTCTATTCACGAATTAAAGTAAATGTAACCAAAGAAATAACACTCTATGATCTCATAAACGCTCTTTTTCCGGGAGGTAGTATTACCGGAGCTCCTAAGAAAAAAGTTATGGAAATTATTAATGAACTAGAAGTTGGTAACCGTGGCATTTATTGTGGATCTACCTACCTTGATTTTAAGAATATAAAAACTGCTAGTATTAACATAAGAACTGCTGAAATAGATTTTAAAAAGAACAAATGTTATTACGGATCAGGTGGTGGGGTTACTCTGAAAAGTAAGGTTAAAGAAGAATTTGAAGAAATTGAGATGAAAAGAGAGAGTTTTTACACATTATTAAATAAAGAATAAATAACTCCTATTGTAGTTTGACAACTATCTGTTAAAAACCTGAAAATTATATATTAGAAATTATCTAACTTGATACGGAGGTCAAGGAAGTGAAGTTAAACACGGACAGTTTTAAAAATTTATTTTCCAAAAAGAGTTTAGACACCATTAGATCTGGTATGATGTCTTTAATTGACCTTGAATATTATAAGAACTTTGTTTCAAGATCTGACTTAGCAGAGAAGAGAAAATCTATGATGGGGTATCTTGATAAGTCTCAATTCAAGAATGAAAGTAAGAACACAAAGCAATAACACAAAGCAATAACACATTTCTAAATATCTAAGTTTTTTATTCTGAGCAATCTTCAGTGTTTTTATTAGAACTTACAATCTCGTAATGACCACTAAATAGCTTTTCCAAAGAGCAGTATTGACCATCTCGAACAGTCACAATTACATGATCTTTCTCTACTTGATCAATAGGGTAATAGTTAGCGATGAGACTTCTTTCTTGCTTAGAATGAGCGACTATTTTGACAGTGTAAACCTTCGGATTTTGAGCACAACTTATTATAATAGAGTGTATGATGGTAAGAAGAAGTAATTTCATGACAACAAGGTAGCTTAAAATTAAGATATTTAAAAGTATTAAAAATTCAATTCAAGTCTTAACAAACCAAGGAAGATTCTTTGGTGTTTTCAGGTTGATTAATGTTTTATTTTTCTTCTTGGGAACAAGTTATTGTTCTATGCTTTTAACTTATAATGGTAGAAGTCCTGTAAATATATTCTATGTTTTTTTCTTCTTTATCTTCTTGCAATTTATTGGAAGTTTGTTCTTGCTCTTCACTTTTGGCTTTTTTAATAAAAACCCAATCTTTATTTTCTTTAAAAAATTTTTCTTAAAGATTTTATCTTTATTGGGAGTGATGGAAGAGCTTGTTACGGATGAATTGATGAGAAAGGAGTTTTTATTAAATGGAGTTTTATTCTCCCTTGGAGGAATATTAGCGATCGTTTTAAAAGTCTTTTTCTCTGATGTTGTTTTTGGATGGAGCTCTTCAGTCAATATTTCAGTGGAGGCGATTAAAAGTATCATTGATCTTATCTCACTGCCTTGGTTTTGGTTTTGGGATTCAGCCGTTCCAACTTTAGAACTTGTAAAAGAATCAAACTACTTCAGAGTCAACTCAAAGTTCTACCTTGATGAAATTAGAAGTATGCAGCAAATTAAGAGTTTAGGGCAATGGTGGGAGTTCTTTGTAGCAAGTATCTTGTTTTACGGAATACTTCCTAGATTAATAAGCTGGCTTTTTTTAGTTTTAAAACCTTCTAAATTAAAAACGAAGTTTCCAAAGACTTTTTTTAAGTTTGAATCTGTTGAAGTTTTAGATTTATTTAAATTCGATAGGGATGAAACAGTCTTTTTTCAATCGATTGCGTATCTAATGATTGAAAATGATGTGCGATTAGAAAAAGAAAAGGAAATAAAATTAAAAAAGAAAAAATGGCTTACAAGCTTTGAAGAAGAATTTCGAAAAAGTGAAGAAAAGCCATTGTTTAGCTTTGATGAAGTTAGTGAAATCCTTCGAAATAAAGTGCCAGAAAAGAGCATCAAGAACTTAATCATGTTTTGTGAATTATTAACCTTTGAATCTTATGCAAGTTTAAGTAATAGAAAAGTGAAATTTAATGATAAGTATGGATTACACTATTTATCAAAATTAATTAGTCTCAATGGTATAGACTCAACTACCTTGATCGATTTTTCAGATAGTCTTAGACTCAATATAAAAGAAAATACCCCATCTGGTATTTTGAAATCTTGGTTTGGAGTTGCTCTTTTGGGAGGAGCGGCAATTGCCTTAACTGGAGGCGTTGGCCTCGCAGCTGTAAAAATATTTAGTATAGTAGGAATTGCTGCCAGAACAGCAGGACTTGTTCAGATCGGCGGTGGTCTTCTAAATTTTCTTGGTTTTGAGGAAGAAAAAGATCTTATTATCATGGGAAGTGGAAATATTTTAGGTGGTCTAAAAGAGTCTTATGATGATTTAGTCTATGAGAAGTATCTTAAAACGGATTCAATAGTTCTTAGAGACTTAAGTAAGCTAGAAACGTATATAGAGTTTAAGTTTTTTGATGAAAAGCTTTTTACTACCCTTAGACCTAGCATAATAAGTCATTTGAATGATCTTAAAAATGATATACTCAGCTTTAAATCTACTCACTCGATCCATGTCTCTAAGTATATCAATAGTTTAATAAACTCCCTTTAAATTTATGTGGAATAGATTGCCCGAATCTAAACTTCTCAGCAACTAGATATATAATATAGGTATGATGATTCGAGTTTTTGAGTTTCTTTTTCTCAGTGTTTCTCTCTTAAACTTGGTATATTTGAGTAACTATTGGAAATCAATGATTAGTTATGACAGGTTTAGGCACGTTATAGGGGTTATGTTTTTCCTAGCTTGCTTCTTTCAATTAAAAATTGTTACTGAGTTAAATCCTATTATGTTTTCTCTTTCACTTGTATTTATCTATATAAACTTTGTTCACTATGTTTTACTTTTCACCTTAAGTGATAGAAGTAGCTAAAAGGATTATCGTAGATCTGATATAATTTGTGCGAAAATATTTTTTGTAAAATCTTTATTTTTATTTATCGACTGATGCATACGCATAGTTATTATCAATTGCTCATTCATGGTCTGAAGTATTATCCCGATTGGAAAATTTGAACTTCCTGGAGGGAATATACAAAATGCTTCATCTTTATTATGAGTCTCCCAGGAACCAATATTTGTAAAGTTACCCAGGTATTGAGTCTTTCCAATTAGGAACTTTGCAAGAAGTTTTACTCCTGAGAAACCAATCACTTTGCCTATATTAAAAAAGAACCAGCTAGGCCAAAACATTTGATGAGAGAGTTTAAATTTTAGTTTTTGGTGAAATTCTCTGTCGGTAGTTTTAGGTTCTGAATCGATGAATATCGCTGCAACTTGATTAGATAATAGATGTGGTGATTCAACATGTCCCCTTAAGTTTATTGGGATCATCCACTGATGACATTTCTTTTTACTAATTAATGATTCAAAGATATGAGAATTAAAAATTGATAAAGCATGAGAGGTAAGGGAAACATCTTTATTCTTTGCTACTTGGACAATCTTACCAGTCTCTTCTTTTGAGAAGACATGAAAATGAAACTCAGACTTATTTCCTTGTTGATTATCTTCTTGCCAATACGTCCAATCAATCTTCTTTGATGACTTAGTAAATAAGAGACTAATTACATATTGAAAAAAATCTGTAAAAGTCATTTTTTTGATTTTATTATTAGAACTTAATTTTACGTTTTTTCCATGTTGGTTTAATAAGTGAAGAATTGTTCCTATTCCATCGACCTTAATATGAGAAGAGTTATAACTCTCTAATACCTCTGAATTATTTAAATTAACTTTAAAGCAAGTAATTTTTGAGTTTACTCCTCGCTTTTGCCCCTCTTTGTACCAAAGTCCAGGCCAATTTTGAGGTAAATCTTTTAGATCTATTTGTACCATAAGCTTCGATGTTCATAACTTGAAGTGTACCAGTCCTTGATCAAGAGAAATAATGAACTCCTTGAAGGAACACCTGCTTCAAGAAGGTAGGGATTAATTAATCTGATTGCTTTTGGGATATTATAAAAAGGGATATTGGGAAAGAGGTGATGGATAAGATGACAGTCGCCAGAGTCCCAAAAAAATAGAACTTGAGAGATGGGTCCCGTTTTATAATTAGTCGCCAGATGAATTGGGTTATTAGGATTTAATTCTGCGTGCTCTAAAATAATTCTAAGGTTTGCAGCAATAGGTATTCCAATGAAAAATGGAAGAAGGTGTCCCAAGAATATTTGTCGTGGGAAAAACACTGCTAATATAAGTAAAGTAGCGACAAACAAAGCAAGCCCGTTGTTTTCAAGCTTAACTTTTCTCATAAGTGTAGGGTTTTTACTTTTTTTAGCAATTTCATAAAAGTTTGTATGTTCAGACCATTTTTTAGTTTCATCATTCGAGAAAAAACGATTAACAGTTAACATAAAGCCAGGCATTGATAAAAATAAAAATCTCTTCCAAGTTGTATTTAAATCTTGCTTATAACCCTCTGGATCTTCAAGAGTTCCAATTTTCTTATGATGATAAATATGGGCCAATTGATAATTGGAAGGAGAAAGAAAGATAGGTGCACTAAAAATGATTCTTCCGAAATAATTTAGCTTACCCCATGATCTTCTATGGACAAAAACATCATGAAGAATCAGTCCAAGTGACTGAAGAGCAAACCCTTGAAGGAAAAATAGAAATAACCAGAATATACTTATCTCTTGAGTTCCAAGATAGAAAAACCCAAAAAAACAATAGCCTAGATACAAGAGGGGAACAATGATGTCTAAAGTCTTATTTTCACGATTTAGATTCTGAATGGTCTCTTTACCTAGTTCTTTGGTAAGGTGTAATCTAAAGTCTTTAATGGCCTCAAGATCCTCTTGATTTGAAACTCTTGTTTCCATAAATTTGAGATTAGTAACTTATGCTAAATGAGTCAATATTGCTGAAGGGTATTGTAAATTTGATCTAATCGAGAGTATTCATTAGGTCTTGAAAGAAATTAGATTTAAATTCTTGAGCTTCTTCATCGCTCATATGTCCAAAAGTCGTTCTATCCTGATGAGTATAGAACTCTTCCTTGCCTAGCAAGAACCTTGATATATGTCGGGGACAAGTTTTGTTATAAATATTTCTTTGTTTGCAATAAGTCATATAGAGCTGTTTTCTGGCTCTAGTTAGCCCTACGTAACAAAGTCTTCTCTCCTCTTCTATATCTTCACCATTTACGATCGTTCTTTTGTGAGGCAGAAGTTCTTCTTCAACACCAATGATAAATACATAATCAAATTCTAATCCTTTAGATGAGTGCATAGTCATTAAAGTTACTTCGTTTTTTTCTTCTTCTTCCTTCTCATCTTGAGAGTCAGTGAGAAGTATTTTCTCTAAAAAGTCTTTATGCAAGTTATTACCTTGATAATGAGATTCAAATCGAGACGCAGACTCTAAAAAAGTAAAAAGGATATTTTTCCTGATCTCTATTTGCTTTGGACTATCATACATTTTTGATAAATAATTTATATAATTAGTTGAATCAATAATATTTTGAATGAATTCTCTGAGACTCAACGTTGTTGTACTCATTTTAAATTGATTGATAAGTTTAATGAACTTTGTAACTTTAGCGTCTTGTTCAATTATAGAGTGTTCCTTCAGGGATCTGAAAAGACTTTTTTTCATATTGCTTGAAATATTTAGATATTTCTCTAATGTTTTCGCACCTATACCTCTATTGGGAACATTAAGAACTCTTCTTACAGAGATTTCGTCATATGGATTAAAGACGACACTAAAATAGGCAATAAGATCCTTTATCTCTTTACGTTCATATAGCTTTTTGCCACCAAGAATTTTATAAGGTACTTGATTTAATCTAAGTTGGTCCTCAAATGGTGGGACTTGAGTATTGCTTCTATAAAGAACTGCAATTTCACGAGGAGCAACGTCTTGAGTTCTCAATTTCTCAATTTGTTCAATAACTATTTGTGCTTCATGATTTGTGTCTAAAGTTTCCCATAAAAGTGGCATGTCAGCTTCAGGCTTACTTGTCCAAAGTGACTTTTCTTTTCTGTGTTTATTATCTTTAATAACATTATTGGAGAGGTTTAAGATATTAGGAGTTGACCTATAATTCTCTTCAAGTTTGACGACATTAGCACCTGGGTAATGAGTTTCAAATCTTAGAATATTTTCAATATCTGCACCTCGAAACTTATATATTGATTGATCATCATCACCGACAACACATATATTGTGATGGACTGACGTCAAAGCTTTTAATATGTTGAATTGAACAGGATTGGTATCTTGGTACTCATCTACTGTTATGTATTTATATTGAGAAGAGTAGGCTTTGGCGACTTCAGGATTCTTGTCAAATAACTTATTGGTAAGAAGTAAGATATCATCAAAGTCTATAGCATTGAAGTACTTCATTTTTTCAGTTACATAAGGATAGCAATATTGAAGCGCCATACAATAGTCATTGGATTCATCAAACTCGAGAGAATTTGAGTATTCATGAGGTGCAATGTTTTTATTCTTTAAGTCACTCATCATTGATAATAAAGTTTGCTTATCAAAGCTCTTCCCATTTTTAAGAGACTTAAGAGCTTGTCTTAATAAACTTTGTTGGTCCGATCTATCATAAAGAGTAAAGTTTTTTCTCATTCCTAAAAGTTCGATATCTTTTTTTAAAATAGTTAAACCTAAGGCATGAAAAGTAAGAGTTTCTGGTGCCGTTGATCGGCCTACTAATTTTCGAATTCTGGCTTTCATTTCTTTAGCAGCTTTATTAGTGAATGTGAGAGCGAGAATAGAGGAGGAGTCAATTTTATGATTTCGGATCATATGGGCCATTCGATAAGTAATGGTTCTTGTTTTTCCGGATCCAGCACCAGCAAGAATCAATAAAGGACCATTGATAATTGAAGCAGCAGATTTTTGTTTTTCGTTTAAACCGTCAAGATTCATCATTATTTATTTGCCAAAGTTTATACCTGAAAAGATGCTTTAAGATGATCGGCTAAAAATTTAATAGAGGCAATAGATTTATTTTCTACTCTATAGCTAATATAGAAATGGTCTTTAAATCTAGGAGAGTTTTTAATTTTGACTAGAGTATTCCCCTTTAAGGCATTGACAACTCTAGTTGGAATTATTCCTATTCCAGATCCAGCTGCGACCATTTGAGTGATCACTTCAAGACTTGTTGATGAGATAGTTCTATCAAAGATTAAACCGCTTTTTTTTATTTTTCTTTTTAAATCTTGAGTCTGAATGAGAAGTTCATCACATAATAAAATTGGATTTTTATTTAAATCATTATTGGATGTTAGAGTTTTTGATCTCCAAAAACATACTTCATCAGTACCTATTTTCTGAAGTATTAAGTCAGGGTGAGGGTTGGGATTAACAACAATTCCTAAGTCTATTCTAAAGCTGATGATATCTTCATTGATTTTTCTTGAGAGATCATGAATAAGTTTAACATTTAGTTTAGGGTATTGCTCTAGTACCTCTGTCAGTGCATGAGATAATGAATGAATTGCTACCGATTCATGACTTCCAATTGTGACATTTCCTTGAACTTCATTGGTTATACAAAGTGCATTTGCTTTGATTTGATCCCAAGTTGATAAGAGATTTTTTGATTTATGATAGATTTCAAGCCCTGCTGGAGTGAGCTCAACTCCTTTCTTAGACCTAAAGAATAAGTCTGTGCCTATGACTTCTTCAAGCTTCTTAATGGCCCTTGAAAGGGTGGGTTGAGTAATCCCAAGCCTCTCGGCAGCTCTTGAGAGATTACTAGTATTAGCCGCTTCTATAAAGTAATTTAAATCTGAAAAACTTTCTATCATGCTAAATAAATATCTCAACTATCATTATTATTCATTATTTTAATAGAACCATTCACCATAATATTTTCTTACAATTATTTCTTAGGAGAAAATATGGAAGAATCTAGAAGAAAATTTTTTAAAAAAACTATCCTGGCTGGATCTAGTTTGGTGATGATGAATTCGTCCTCTGCAGCATGTATTATCACACCTGCTCAAACTGAAGGTCCTTTCTATCCTATCGAAGATCAATTAGACACTGATACTGATTTGGTCTTTAAAAAAGGAGCATCTAAAAAGGCGCGTGGAAAAGTAGTTTATGTAAAAGGCAGAGTACTTGATCAACAATGTAAACCTGTAGAGAGAGCTTTAGTAGAGATATGGCAAGCCTGTGATACTGGAAAATATAATCATCCCAATGATCCAAATTCAGCTCCCTTAGACCCTAACTTTCAGTATTGGGGAAAGGCTATTACTAATAAAAAAGGTGAGTATATTTTTAGAACAATTATTCCTGGTGCTTATCCAGCCACAAGTACTTGGAAGAGACCTCCCCATATACATTTTAAAGTCTCAATTCGAGGTTATGAGGAACTTGTAACTCAAATGTATTTTAAAGGAGAAAGCTTAAATCAGGGTGATAAAATATTACAGTCTTTAAGTGAGCTAGAGAAAAAAAACGTGATTGTTGATTTTAAGAAAGTCAAAAACCGATTGATTGGAAACTTTGATATTACAATTAATAAAATATTCTAAGGAGGGATAATGATTTTAACAAAGAAAAGAGTTCTAGGGAAATTTGAAACATTAGATATTATTGAGTTTTTTGCACGTATGTGGCTTGGTTATATTTTAATAACAAACTCTAGAATAGGAGTTACTGTCCCATTAGAGAGCCTAGGTATGGGACCAGAAATGTTAGGAATTTTTCAATCTTTATGGAAAACAAATTTTCTAATGCATTCAGCAAAACTAGTTGAACTACTTGGAGGAATTTGTCTTGTGTTGAATTTCAAAGTTCCTCTGGCTCTATTAGCGATAGTACCAGTTGTCTTTAATATATATGGCCTCCATATTTTCTTATTTGGAAACCCTGTAGGTAAGGGGTTAGCTATGTTTTTGATATGTATATTTTTAGTATTCAGACACAGAGAGATTTTCTTGCCCATTTTAAAAAATTAAAAAATATAAAAAGAAGGAGCGCTCAATAATGAGAGGCTCCGTCTTTTATAGTTATAAAGTGACTTAGTGAAGAGCAAAAGCGCAATCAAAAACATGCTCATCAGAGATTGTAGTTCTTCTCTGTCCATTTGCACCATCCCAGTAAGTTCTCACTGTATACATATGGGAAAGTCTTCGCTCGTCCTTAGCAACATATAAATGAATATCTGTTCTCCCGCCTGGAATATACAATGCTTGATCTAGAGTACCCGTAAAATACATATAATCACTATTAGTATGTAGGCTATCCATTTCTTTGCTTAAACCTAAAGTAAATGTTCTCTCAGCAGCACCTGATCTTATTATATAAGAGGTAGTTTTGTCATTTTCCCGATTAGTTAGTTTTACTCGAGATCTTTCATGCCTACTTAAAGAAAATTGATCATGAAGATTTTGGTCATAACCTCGACAGCTAAATACTAAATGTCCAGGTCCGCCTCCCCAAACTTGAGCCATAGATCCAAGTGATAAAAAAGCCATTAAAAATAAAATTGTTTTCATTGTTTCTCCTTTATTAAAAACGAGAATTTAGTAACATGACTTTTTGCTAGAGTCTAGTGAAAATGAATTTCTTATATGGTCATTCTTGAGAACGTTTTAGTTCGATTTGATTGTTTAAAGTGGAGTCATTTTGACTCAAAGATTTCGATGAATTTATGAAATGTTTATTGAAAAACTTTCTGGTTTTGATTTAGGTAGTGAAATAAGGAGCACTAAAAAAAGTAACCCCTTATTTTAGAATTTCTAATTAAGGGCTATTGCACAATTAAATACATATTCAGTTTCAATGGTGGAAACGTTTCGACTCTGAAAAGCACTCCATCTTCTCACAACTACATACATATGTGATAGTCTGTTATTTTCTTTTGCAACATATAAATGGAAATTGATACTTCCACTACCCGGAAAATTGAGGCCTCTTTGAGTTGTACCAGTGAAGTAATAAAAATCATTACTCATGTGTTTTTCATCCATATCTGCACTTAAGCCTATATCAGAGGGTCTTCTAGAAGAAGAGTCAAATACAGTATAATACTCTTGCTCTCCACTATCTCTATTATTAATCTCTAAAAGTGTTTTTTGGTGTCTAGTTAAGTAAATTTGATCATTGAGGTTTTGATCATAACCTCTACAACTAAAAACTAGATGTCCAGGACCGCCTCGCCAGTCTTGAGCCATAGATCCAAGTGATAAAAAAGTCATTAAAAATAAAATTGTTTTCATATATTCTCCTTAGTTAAAAACACGTTTAATTATCATGAGATAAATCTAGAGTCTAGTAGTTATGTGTTTAAGTTTAAGTTAATAATGAAAACGTTTTAATTAGATCTCAGAGCAGAAATTAGTGTCACAGTGACTAGGAGAATAAGAGAATCTAAAATAATCAAGTGTAAGAACGTAGAGGCAGAAAAAAATTAAGGAAATTATACTTACGCATTTAAGGAAATAACTTATAATATTGAAATATTTTAGAGGAGATTAATATGGAAATGAGAATAGAAAAAGATTCTATGGGCGAAGTAAAAGTACCTAAGAACGCTTATTATCAAGCGCAAACTCAGAGAGCAGTTGATAATTTTCCTATCAGTGGAATAATTATGAAGGATTCTATTATAAAATCTTTAGGACTCGTTAAGTATTGTGCGGCAGTGGCTAATGAAGAGCTTGGCCTTATTTCAGCCGATATTTCTAAATTAATTCAAAAAGCAGCTCTTGAGGTCATTGAAGGAAAACTTAATGATCAATTCCCTATTGATATTTACCAAACAGGATCTGGTACATCATCTAATATGAACGCTAATGAAGTTATCTCTTCTAGAGCGAATGAAATGGCAAAAGAAAGCAATATTGAAACAATAATAGTGATGATATT